>JACCDW010486993.1_pt1 | contig 11913 bp, 5 predicted proteins | sample 7449781 | NCBI WGS metagenome assembly JACCDW01 (sample SAMN15323449, study PRJNA562643) | freshwater metagenome | isolation source: river surface water | place: USA:Blue River Watershed | collected 2017-08-18
AAAAGGATAAGTTACGACAATGGTTAACTGCATTTTATGCTATTGTCAATAAATAAGCAACATAAGAAACCGCTTCGGTTTCTTATGAACTTCCCGCTATTAAGTACTAAAAATGTTTATAATTGTTATATAAAAATAAAAGAATAAATTTTATGTAAATATAAAGGAATTACTCGAAAAGAAGAGTAAAAATGAAATATGTTCGATGATATTATCAAAACATCAAAAATTTTATTTTATCGCATTTACTACGCGAAAGAGTTTGATCTTTTTGATATGACCAAATATGTTCCAAAATATGTTGAAGAGAGTACTCCCAAAGGATTCAATATAAAACCAATTTATATGAATACATTGGAACGATCACTCAACTTATTTCAAGATATAATTAAAGATTATGTGCTTCGACAAGTACCTAATTTGAAGAAAATAAAATATGAGATCACACACTTTGATCCATCAAATCGCATTCATGCACTTATTCAAAAGGTGAATGAATTATTTATAAAAGTCGATCCGGAAGAACTTCATAAATCGATTATTACAATTATTTATGGTGAAGATGGCAAAATATTAAATATTGCTATTTTTGGATATAAAAATATTAAAGAGTATGATTTGGATCATTATTATTTAATGAAAGATTTTCGAAAAAATCCAAATAAGTATGTTATTAAATATAGATAATTGTTACGTTATTCGTAATAATTTATAAATTATTTTTTTATGGTGGGAGGTAGGTAAGAGCCCAGAGGGCCAGCTAATTCAGCTTTACTGAATGTAGCCCAGAGCGGTTTCTATCTAATCGATTTCATTAATATCCCGATATATATCCTCCACCTCTTCGAAGATCTCAAGTGCTAAGTTGATATCTTCTTTCTCTCCCCCTTCTCCTTCACCATCACTTCCATCATCGCCATCCGGAGCCCCATCTGCAATCGTCATCACTTCCTTCTTCTTCATTGTATCCTCAATACTCTTCAATATCTCCTCCTTTACCTTCTCATCCACTTTGAGCTCATTGATATCAAAGGATGGCGATTTGGGAGATGAGTCAAGATCACTCGAAGTATCAGATACCTTCTTCTTTGCCTTCGGCTTTAACTTCTCAATCACACATCCTGAATCTGAATCATCATTTACCGATCTTTTCTTTTCTACTTTTGCTTCCACTTCCACCTTTGGCTTCTTGATAAAGAAGTTCGAAATCGGTTGAGCTCCACTCTTCTGATTATGATACTTTGTGATCAAATCCGCAACAATCGACTCAGGATTCGGCATATTTAACTCAAAGATCTGGAATACCGGTTTCATAATTTGATGCTCATAATAGTACATAAAGTCAATCTTCAACTTTGCTTCCTCAATGTATTGCGGATGCTCAATCAAATCGCCTTGAAGCAATTTTGGAACAATCCCCTTTTTACACTTATCAGTATGCTCAACTCCATACTTGTCTTTTCTCTTCTTATGCTTTACGAAACATCCTGGACAATAATAAGCCGTACAAGTATTACACTTTTCTAATTTTTTCCACTCTTTTAACCGATCAAATTCACTTTTATGAATTATACCATCCTCTTTCATCTTTTCAAGAAGATTATCATACTCTTTTGTCAAGAAGTAACAATTTTCTAACTTATCATAATTAACACTTGATATAACATTATTCTCAATAAAATTCTTCATTGAACTATCTATTTCATCTTTAAATTCTCTTCCCAAAATCTTATCCGTCTTTTTGCAAAAGCGACACACCGGAGTACAACGCGACTTATGATTTCCCATATGCTGAAAACAAAACATCCCCATACACGTATTACACTTACAATTCTTCTCATTTACCTTCGTTTTACATAATATACACTTCCAATTCGACGCATCAATGTAACAATACGGAATACGATCATTCGATTGCGGTTTATTTCCTTCATCTCGCTCCCCCATTCGATCCGCTAACACTTTATGCGCAATTTGTGTGGGATTTGCATAATCCGCCTTCAACGTCTTACTAATCACCAATTGCGATATATCCGCTTTACCTTCCAATAAATTCTTCACACTTTCTCGGAAAAAGAGCTTTGCCGCTTCCATATTCCGCTTATTCAAGATAATATCAATAATACCCTTATAAATCGTCTTCAAAATCGGTGCATTATCTCGACGCTTCAAAACAATTCCCATCGATGTTTCCTTATACTTCTCAATACTCTTCTCATACTTATTTCCAAAGTAACGCTTCTTGGAGAAGATCACAAAAGGCCAGAATGTCTTCTCATACTCAATATTTTGAGGCGCTTTCACATCTTTATTCACATTCTTTGCTGCTTCTTGCCCAATCTTAATCGACTCTTCCAACAACTCTTGTTCCGTAAATTCACGACCAGGATACTTTTGCTTAATATGATCCGTAAAGTTCACAAAGATTGAATCCGTATTCTTTACAATCATTTGACCAATACCTGCTTGGAAAGTTCCATCGGATGTCTCAATATCATAAACATATTCATCAATACCCGAATCGCGAAGAAGATCAATATGAGTGATCTCATCTTCGTGACCATCCTTGTACAAACAATATCCCGAATAAACCATATCTAACTTGGAAATATCATTGGAGGAAGAGCGCTTTAAAAGAACATACATCTTCTCTTTTCGCAATTGAATAAATTCACGTTGAATCTCCACCATCGACGTCACATTCAAATCAAATGTTTTCACATAAATCTCATCATTCCTATCGGAAGGTCCATAATACTTACTATGATAATCAAATGGCGTTCCGTGTCGTAATTTGGTTCCTACAGCCACATCCTTCGGCTTCACTTGCTGAAGAGTTGGTGAAAGGAGCGAATGATCTTCCGTAACATCAACAAATCCCGTTTGGGTCATTACACGATAAATCTTCTTCACCGTTTTATGACGAATCACGCGATGAATCTTTGCCCAACCATGAGCCGTCCAAATTTCAGCATCATATGTTGTTTGCTCTTTCTCTCGCAAAGTAGCATCCCACGGTTTAAACGCTTCATACGACTCCCATTGATCGTTCAACTTTCGTGGCTCATCTCCTGGAGATGAGTCAAAAGTAGCAGCGCCTTTAGAAGTCGTCAAATCAGCAATCGACTTTACATACACTTGATGTGTTTCCGGATTTCGAAGAAGCACTGGTGTATCCCCTGTTACACTATCACCATACGTCAGTTTTGCTCCAACAAAGTGCTTCAATGTCGTATCTCGTGCGTGAATCACCATATTGCGTCCCGTTGCCGTGGTAGATGCAGCCAACTCTTTATAACAAATCGGACTGGTGGACGCACCCACCTGACCATACAATGAATTACACACCACTTTATACGCAAGCTGGAGACCCTCCAACACATCAATCTCACCTTGTGTATAAGTATCTTGAACACGAAGAATATCTGCACGCTTTACCTTGTACGTTCCATCGAGTACATTAAATACAGAATACTCTTCTCCATTATCTTTCGATAATGCTTCAAAAATGCAAAAGTCATTGGGATCTTCTTTGGGATCAATTTCACTCACCACCGCTCGCTTATCGGATGTTGTTACAATACCCACCTTAACAGTACCATCCCGCATATACATATTTTGGTACTCCATCTTCTTTCGAGTATCTTTTCGCGCCTTGAGAAGGACACGAAGAATTCGCGGAAGAAGCGCCTTTTCACCACTCTTTAACTCAGCAAATCGGCACACTTTAAATCCAACCTTCTTTTTATCATCACCCACACCTTCAAAGACATCATACGAAATGTTATTGTAATTATATTCCGGAAGGTTATCATACTTCTTCACAATCGTATCCTCAATCAACTCGCAATTTGATTCATTACACACCAAATCATTTTCATCTTGAAGATTACCTTTCTTTTTCTTCTTACCCACAATTTTCACAGGCTTATTTTTTGCACTTGCCATCAAAATACTCTTGAGATCACCTCCTTCCACACCAACACCGCCATTTGTTTGAGGCTTAATTCGATACTCTTTATATCCAACAATGGAGTCGTGCGAAATATTTTCCGCAATCATTGACGAAGGATACAATGAGTTATAATCCATCACCACCACCGGCTCAAAGTAAACACCTGGAGTAGGCACAAAAACAATTGCTCCTTCATACGAAGCATCATCAATATCATCGGAGTTAAGATCTTTTACGACAAATCCTTCTTCGCGTGTGATCTTCGCCACCAGCGAAAAGATCTTAATACCTTGTCCCTTCAAGAATAAGTAGGAGAAAGGGACTACACACACATTTGCCATACCAATATTACTGACAATTACTTGACGATTATCCATTAAACGATTGACCAAGTCGCAATCCTTAATACAGTAAATGGCAATTTCTTGAATATCTTTGGGCGTTCCACGGCGATAATTTGCAAAGAGCTCTTTGGGAGAAAGATCCACCTTTTGCTGTTTCATAAAGTGTTTTGCCACATTATCCAGCTTATAGGAGTCAAGCTTATAATCACGCATCATCACCTTTAGCAAATCAATTTGAAGAACACCTTCTATATCAATAAAGTACAAGAAGTTATCTCCAAGCGCTGCAGAAGAGAGCTTCTGATCTGTTAACATTGCCTTCTTCTCACGATTGGTGCGTTGAAGCGTATTGAAGAGCTGTTCGTGATACGGAAGAATCAAACCACCATTTCCAGTTTCAGCGCGTTTATAAAGGTAGGTCCAATCGAAACCCCAAATATTGTACCCTGTGACAATATCCGGATCCAACTTTGCCATAAACTTGGCCCACCCTAAAATCACCTCCTTTTCACTCTTAAAACTCTCTACAATCGCATTTTCAATCGGATCACATGCACCTAAGGTTGCAATATAAGAGAGCTTACACTCTTTTTCACCGAAAATATAGACAGTAGTACCAATTTGAATCACGGGATCGAGCGCATTTGTTGGCTTCGGAAAAGAACCATCATTACTAACACACTCAATATCAAAGGATGCAATCAATATCTTTCCAATCACACTCTTATCTACCTTATGAATTTTATCATAAACACAATTTACCTCAATTTGGCATCGAGAATGCTTGCTATTGATATCAAACTTATCTTCACCAATACTCACATTTCTTGAATAATGTCCGTGCTTTATTGTCATCCAACCGGCGGGATCGAGATTTTGTGTGTGAAAGAAGCGCAACATTGGCTTTACTTTCGTTTCACAAAGATTCTTGGAAAAGTTAAACTCCTTTTTCATTCGAATAAAGTTAAAGATCTCATCTTCGCTTTGCAACTTATTTTTAAACGCATTATAAGCTGATGTACTATGAAATGTCAACTTTGCATACTTAAAGAGCTCGTTGTTGGTAAATCCATAGAATTGCTTTCGCTCCACAATTTCCGCACACACCAACCCTTTGCTATGATAATCACCAACTTTTGATTTTAATAGATTGACAAATGTTTCAAATGATTTCGCATCTGTCAATTCATGTGGAAGAGAGAGATAAAAGTATGGCTGAAAGTCTAACACATTGATACAAATGGAATGGCCCTCTTCGGTGACACCATATCCTCGAATCATTTGCTTCTTCATAAACTCCTTCTTCTTATAAGGCTTTCCACTGCTCTTCTTCTTATTATTATCATAGCTTGCAAATGAGTACTCCACATCTTGATCTCCTTCATCTTCGTCATCTTCGTTCTTCACTTCAACATTAATGTCAAATTCACACCAATCGATGATTTGAAATAAGAGATCACGACCATTCTTAAAGTAATCTTTGGGCACATCCGGACGCAACATATTGATATGATATAGATTTTATAAAAAAGATATACTTCAAAATCTATTTTATTTTAGCATTAGATCTTTATATCCTTCTTCTTCCGTAAAATCCTTTTTTTGAACTTTTTTATAAATTCTTTTTTATATAAAATATAAAAAAAGTGATTTTTTTAGATAAGAGATAGTTTGATTATAGAAGAAAAAGTAGAAATATATAGAAAGAAGTATATATTCTTTTTATATATATTTTAAATAAATATAAAAATGGGTAAAAAGATTTATTCTTGTGGTCTTAAAAATCGTGGAAATACGTGTTTTATGAACACATTTCTTCAATGTTTGATGAGTATAAGTGAATTAAATCACTATTTTCTTTCGGAAGAGTATATTCAAGATTTAGTGCGTCAAATAAAGCGTACATTGCGAGAAAAGAAGAAGGAGGTAACACCAACAACATTACTTACACGGGAATATGGAAATATGATTCACGAACTTTCCGAAAATAAGATGAATCATATATTTAATCCCAAAGGATTTCACGAATATTTTCAAAAGTTGCATCCATCATTTGGTGGCTATCAACAACACGATACTGTAGAGGCTTTGACCCTTGTATTAGATGCTTTTCACGAAAGTTTAAAGTATAATTTGAAAGTTTCGTATAGTGGAAGTAATGAAAATCGTATGGATCAATTAATGATTTCATATGCGGAATCTTTGAAAGTGAATTATAAAGATAATTATTCCAAGATATATGACCTTTTTAATGCGGATATAGTTCAATACATTGTATGTAGAGAGAGTGATCGTGATGATGAAGTATTATCAACGCGATTTGACCCATATACAATGACACTTTTAGATATTCCGACAAATGTAGATAATCCAGATATTTATGATTGTTTCGATGAGTTTTTTTCCGACGAATCATTGGATAGTGATAATCTTTATTATGATGAAAAGTCAAAGAGTAAAGTAAAATCGGATATTCGTAAGCGATATATTCGACTTCCCGAGTATTTAATTATATCCTTGAAGCGATTTAAGAAGAACCATATGGGATTTTCGTATAAGAAGATTGATAATGCAATTTCCTTTCCATATGGAAATGATTTGCTTGATATTTCGGAGTATACGGATGGTTATGATAAAGGAAGTGCACTTTATGATCTTCATTGTGTTGGAATTCATAGCGGAAGTATGAATGGAGGACACTATTATGCATATTGTAAAAATCCGGAAAATGAGAAGTTTTATCAATATAATGATGAGCACGTTCGGGAAGTAAATTTAGATCATCATAAAAATGAGATTTATACAGAAGGATATTTACTTATCTATAAGAAGTATACGGGTGAAGTATAAATAGATTGATTCAATTTAATTTTATTTTTATTTAATTTTATTTTATTTAATTTTATTTTATTTATAAATAATTTTTATGCATAAAATCATAAATAAAGTCTCTCTTTAGAGTAGATATATTGAAAGAAAGATGAATAATCCAACGTATCGAAATAATATTGGACTTAAAAATAATGCACTTAAAAGTGTATCACAAAATACACAAGATTTAATTCTTGCATTTGGAAAAGCGACACTTCTTGTGTTGATGATTATTTTTGTAGTATATGTGCTTTATTATACATATATTTATTATTCAATTCCATGTGCATCCAAAATTCCCTATTTTCAATATTTAACAAATTTTGGTTCAAAAGCATTTTGTAATCTTAACCCCATGGATCCTCTTAAGATAGAAGAAGATAAGAATGAAGAGGAAGAGGAGGAGAAGAGTTCAAGCACTTCTTCATTATCAAAAAGTACTTCAACATCAACAAGTGCAAGTACGAGTATGAAAGATGAAGTCTTTCAAATTTCCAATCAAACTTTTTCTTGGGATGAAGCAAAGTGCAAATGCGAAGCATATGGTGCCCGCTTGGCAACCAAAGCCGAATTAACCGAAGCATATAATCAAGGCGCTCATTGGTGCAATTATGGATGGATTGATGGTAGTGAAGCATATTATCCTGTTCAGCAATGTGAATTAGATCGAAAGGCCCAAAATATTCGTGATTATAATACTATGTTAAAGAAACATTATGAAGATCCTCAAAAGTATACTTTGCAAATGTTACAAGATGCACGAAATAAGATGGAGCGGGAAAATAGTACGGAATTTTGCGGAAATCGTCCAGGATTAAATGGCGGTTATTTTGAGGATAAAAAGTTGCGTTTTGGTGCTACTTGTTTTGGCAAAAAGCCTGCAGGTATGAGTATTCGTGAAAAGAGTGCCACATGTGAAAAGAGTGATGCTGAAAAGAAGCGTGAAGCGGAAGAAGCAAAGAGTGCTGCAAAGAAGTGTGATGGAAAGTCTGCAACAGATGTCATTGCCTCTTTTAACCTCGATAAGTGGAATCGATAAATATAAATATATAAATAAGTATCATAAAATCATAAAAATTGATTTTTTTGAAATAAAAGTAATTTCGAATCTATATTTCATTGTAAAAATTTTATTTACGTATTGAAGTATTTTTAAATTTAAAATAAAAAAATGAGTGTAATTTATTTACAACTTTCACCTATTTTAAAGGATCGTAAACAAATTCGATCGATTGAAAATAGATCCTTTTCTATACAAAAGAATCCAATCTTATATTTGTTACGTTCATTCTTTTCAGCAATGAATATTCAATGTGAAGCGAATTATGAGTATATCTTTTATGATTTAGACAAAATTTGTCCTGAAATGGAAGATGAATTACATCCTTATTTTCAATATCAAAATCTTCTTTATGATACTCTTCAAAAGAGTTCAGGATCGATTGATTTGCAAAATAAACGCAAATTTACCGGTACTTCATCTTTTGCAAAAATTTATATTGATTGTGATGTAAATAAGCTCTTTAAATTATGTAAAACATCCGAATACTTTCTTGAAGTGATTCAAGAAGCATTTATGGGATACATTTTACACTCTTACTTTCCATCTTCCTTTCCCACTATTTTTAATATGGGAATTCACGAAGAAGAACCTAAAAAGAAGTATATTTACTTTTCACAAACATATTATCCATATGGTACCTATTATGACCGTTTTGATGAGCTTTCGTATGAGAATCATATAGATATTCTTCGACAAGTCGCCCTAAAATTACAATCTTTTCAAAAGTTGTTACATTTTATTCACGCCGATTTAAAGACCAATAATATTTGTATATCATATGATCATCGTCAAGAATTAACTGTTAATTTTATTGATTTGGGCTATTCGTCCATTCAATATTTATCTACATTAGTAGGTGGTGATTTATCATTAACCTATGAATATTATATGCAAGATGATCATTTTCACGATTTTTGTGAAGATCGCGTGTTAAATCATCGTGATCTTCATCGTGATCCATTTGCTCATTGCGGTGATATCGTTTACTTTCTTTATACAATCTTGTTTCATCATTTTCATAATGATGAATCTCGAAAAAAGATGTCTCAACTCTATCATCTTATTCATTCACTCTTCGATTTTGAAGGATTCAATGGATATGTGATCAATGTGTTTGATCATATGAAAGTACTCCATAACTCGTCTTTTGATTTTATTGGATTTTTTATGAGCAAAAATTGCGAAATGTTTGACTTTTATTTTGCAAAGTACGGAGTACGCGGCGTTGATTTTGCGCAACGCTTTTCACCTGAAAGTATCATCTCCTATCTTGATTTATATGCTTTTTACTAAATAAAATTCTTCTATTTCATAGAACGTAATTTTATAGAACGTAAATCAAAAAGAGTAAAAAAATGATTTTTTAGCAAAGAAGAAGTACATATATATATATATTATAATATTCAACATAACCAAGATTATTTTTAAAAATGACCTTTACGTCTTACGATTTTGAAGCTTTAAAGAGCCAAATGTTACTTCGCAATTTTGAAGAAAGTATTTTTCAAAATGCTTTTGCCGAATTGCAAAAAGATGCTTTCGTTGAAAAGAATAATGATTCATCATCTTCTTATATACTAACGATTGCAAGTGTTACTTTCGACTGCAAAGTTGAAAAGGATGATACAGTGATTCGTCAATGTATGAAGAAGATTGTTGAATATATGAGGCGCAATGAAAGCGCCAAATCCGTTTATCATTCGATTATGTTAGAGTGTCAAAAGACCAAAACATTCCAAATGATCAACCAAATCTTTATGATTTTAGGTATTAAGCTCTTTTCCGATGAAGTGATTTCACCCGAATCGGGAAAGCGCGCCTTCTTTCTTGTTAGCCAAAATATGCAAGATTTGACCTCACAAAATTGTGACCGAATCTTACACGATCTTGGCGAACACGTCCAACTCTTTCTCTTTACCTCTTCTGTAGGTGATGCGAAAGATCAACGTATTCATTACAATCCAACCATTCAATATGCCATCTCTTATTTGCTTGGCTACTTGTTGGATTATGATGATTGCAAGAAGATTCCAATGTATGTCTTTTTGGCAAACAAGAATCAACTTGCAAAGATGAATGTGCTACTTGATATTGTAAAGATCAAACACGAAGAACATCATGTTTCTTCGTATCTATTCTTTGATGAAGCCGATCAAACCTATCCGATAGGTCGAACTATGCTTCTTCAAAATATTTATGATCCTGCTATTTATGAGAGTCACAAGGTAATTGTACCTCCACGCTCCCTACGCAAAATCTTTTGGATTAGTGCCACTCAAGAAGAGATGGTACTCGAATATCCAGAGTGTGCAATTAGCAAACAAGTAACTATTCAATTCCAAGATGGTGTTTTTGAGAATTATTACTCGATTCTTGATGAATCAGCAATTATTCACCATAATATTCACCCTTTGGATATGTGTCACAATGATTATCTTCTACAAATTGTAGAAAAGAATCGCAATCACTTCTTAACGCCTCTACCTATCAACGACGACCAAACAAAACCAGTATATCGCAAGATTATTGGGTTGGCAAATAATGATAATAATAAGCAGAAAGAAGTCGCATATTCACTCCTTTCAATGGGAGCAAATGTGATACTGCTCAATCAAGATGGTATATTTTTATACCGAAATCATACTTGTACACAAGAGGAAGAGGATCATACTTCTCAAGAAGAAGATGAGACTCCAATTCAACAAGAAGAATCAACAAATATATCAAATGATTTATTTGATGAAAACGAGTTGATTGAACAAGTACCTTATTTACAAAATGATTGTAAAACTGATTTTGATTCAGATTCTGATCCAAATGTTATCAAAATTGTTGATGACTCCGTAAAGAGTCGCAATGCATTGATTGCAAAGTTGTATCATATTACTTATCCGGAGTTGCAAAGTGCTCCACTCTTTATTTTGGGAAATAAGAAGGTAGACCGCGGTCTTACCTTTCATTATGCCCCAATTTCAAATGAGTATTACTCTTTTCTTCTCACCGATGTGATTATGGGACGTATTCCTTCATGGAGACGTGCCGTTCAAGCATTGGGACGAGGAAATGGTGTAATTAAGCACCGCAATGATTTTACAGGACATATTGACTATTGGGTAGATCCCGAAACAGTTGATCTTGTAAAGATGCATTCGCAAATGATGAGTGATGATATTTTGATTCATCCATCCCAAGAGATCGATTATACGATTTCTGAGATTGTTCAACTCTTACAAGAGAAGTACAAAATCGTAGATGATGAACTTTTGGCTGATGCTGAAAGTGGAAGTGGAAGTGGTAAGAAGCGCATTAAGCGCACTTTTACCTTTACACCTTTCTTTGACTCCTTTTCCCAAGTTTGTGATGAATTGCGTAAATATGAACAATATCGCGATGAAGAATTTCGAAAGAAGTTTATGATGAGTGACGGATTTTATATTTCAACTCGTTTAAAGAAGCACTTTGGTGTACAAAAGAAAGAGGAGCTAAATGCATCTCATATTTGTACCAAAAGTGTATTTGATCAAATCCAATGGAGTAAAATTCTTTACTCTGCAAATATGACCTATCTCATCTTACCTTATTACGAAACTTCCACTTCTCACGTACAGTGGATCGGAGTTATCAAATCGTCTCAAGAAGATATCACAGAAGTTGCACCTGAAAAGGTTGATCCTCAAGAG
>JACCDW011002084.1_pt1 | contig 11913 bp, 11 predicted proteins | sample 7449781 | NCBI WGS metagenome assembly JACCDW01 (sample SAMN15323449, study PRJNA562643) | freshwater metagenome | isolation source: river surface water | place: USA:Blue River Watershed | collected 2017-08-18
CCCTACCGCGACCGGCCGGGCTTCGGGATGATCGGCGAAGCCCTGGGCGGCCTGCGCCACCTGACCGGCGAGCCGCGCCGGGTGCCCGTGCGCTGTGGCATCTCGATCGGCGACACGCTGGCCGCGCTGCACGGCACCATGGGCGTGCTGATGGCGCTCTACCACCGCAAAGTCAACGGTGGCCAGGGCCAGGTGATTGACGTGGCCCTGCACGAGGCCGTCTTCAATGTGATGGAAAGCCTGGTGCCCGAATACAGCGCATTTGGTGCCATCCGCGAACCCGCAGGTTCGGCCCTGCCAGGCATTGCACCGTCCAACGCCTACCGTTGTGCAGACGGTGTGGTGCTGATCGCGGGCAACGGCGACAGCATTTTCAAGCGCCTGATGCAGGTGATTGCACGCGAAGACCTGGGCCAGGACCCGGCGCTTGCCAACAACATCGGCCGCGTGGCGCGCGTGCAGGAAATCGACGCGGCCATTGAGGCCTGGACGCAAAGCCGCAGCGTGAGCGAAGTGCTGGCCGCGCTCGGCGAGGCCAGTGTGCCGGCCGGTCGCGTCTACACCGCCAAGGACATCGTGGAAGACCCGCACTACCGCGCGCGCGACATGATCTTCCAACAGACCACGCGCGACGGCCACGAGATCGAGGTGCCGGGCATCGTGCCCAAGCTCATGGGCACGCCGGGCCGTGTGCGCTCTTCGGCGCCCAAGCTTGGCGACGACACCGATGCGGTGTTGGCCGAACTGGGCCTGGACGCGCAGGCCATCGCTGCCTTGCGTGCCAAAAAAGTGGTGGCGTGAACGCGCTAACCCTCCGGGTCAAGCGCTGCGCTCAGCCCACCGCAGGCAGCACCTCGCCACGGCATTCGCCAAAGCCGATGCGTGCGGCACCCGGTTTTTCGCACCAGCCGCGCAGGATCACCTTGTCGCCGTCTTCGAGGAAGTGGCGGCTCTCGCCGCTGCTGGGCAGGGGCACGGCCTGGGTGCCACCGCGGCTGAGTTCCACGATCGCGCCGGCTTCGGAAGGCGTCGGGCCCGAGATGGTGCCGGTGCCCAGCAAATCGCCGGGCAAGAGGTTGCAGCCGCCCACCGTGTGCTGGGCCAGCATCTGCCCGATCGTCCAGTACTGGTGGCGAAAGCTGGTGGCCGAGAGGCGGTCGCCGCCCAGGTGTTGGGCGCGGTGCTGGGCGCTTTGCAAATGCACTTCGAGCTGGATGTCCAGGCCGCCGTGCGCGCGGTTGTGCGGGCTGTCGAGGTAGGGCAGGGGCTGCGGTTCGTCGGCCGGGTGCGCAAACGGCACGCGGTAGGGTGCCAGCGCTTCGAGCGTGACGATCCAGGGCGAGACGCTGGTGCAGAAGTTTTTGCCCAGGAAGGGACCGAGCGGCGCCATTTCCCAAAACTGGTGGTCGCGCGCCGACCAGTCGTTGAGCAGGCAGATGCCAAAGATGTGGTCTTCGGCCTGTGCGATCGGGATGGGCTGGCCCAGGGCATTGCCCGGGCCCACGTAAAAACCCAATTCGAGTTCGTAATCGAGTCGGCGGCAAGGCCCATAGACCGGCGCGCTGGCACCGGGGGGCATGGCCTGGCCCATGGGGCGGTGGTAGGCCGTGCCGCTGACGACCACGCTCGAGGCGCGGCCGTGGTAGGCGATCGGCAGCCACTGGAAGTTGGGCGTGAGCGGATCGTCGGGCCGGATCACGCGGCCCACATTGCGCGCGTGGTGGATCGAGGTGTAGAAGTCGGTGTAGTTGTTCACCTGGGTCGGCACCGTGTGCTCGGCCTCGGCTTGCGGCACCAGGCTGGCGCGCAGGGCTTGCGTCACGGGGCCGCTGGCGCCATCGCGCAGACCGTCAAACAGCGCCTGGCGCAAAGCGTGCCACGCCGGGACGCCGAGCGCGAGCAAGGGGTTGAGTCGGGGCCCAGCCGCCGCTTGCACCGCCGTGGCCGCCAGGCCGCTGAGCACCTGGGCCTGGGCCAGCGCGGCCAGGTCGACGATCTGGTCGCCGATGGCCACGCCGCCACGAAAAGCCTCGTTGCTGCCGCGCCGTTTGAACACGCCAAAGGGCAGGTTCTGGATCGGAAAATCGCAGCCCACCGCATTGGCCGAACTCAGCCAGCTGCGCGCCGAAGGATCGTGAGTGGTGTTGAGCATGGGGGTTCTCCGGTTCAGACGCTGGCCATCAGCGCCTCGTCAAAAATGGCCACAGCGCGCGTCCAGCCGGCCGAGGCGCCACGGATCTTGTGCGGGAAGCAGCTGATGAAAAAGCCCGTGGGCGGCAGCGATTCGAGGTTGTGCAATTTTTCCAGGTGGCAGTAGCCGATGTCGCGCCCGGCCTTGTGGCCCTCCCAGATCAGGCTGGCGTCGTGGGTCTGGGCGTATTTCTGCGCGGTATGCACAAAGGGCGCGTCCCAGCTCCAGCCGTCGGTGCCCGTCAGGCGCACACCGCGTTCGAGCAGGTACATGGTGGCCTCGTAGCCGATGCCGCAGCCGCTGGTCACGTAGTCGGGCTGGCCATAGCGGCTGCCGGCGCGCGTGTTGACGACCACGATCTCCAGCGGCTTCAGGCTGTGGCCGATGCGCTGCAGCTCGGCCTCCATGTCCTGGGCGGTGACCACATAACCGTCGGGAAAGTGGCGAAAGTCCAGCTTCACGCCCGGCTGAAAGCACCACTCCAGCGGCACCTCGTGGATGGTGATGGCGGGTTTTTTCTCGCCCAGGGCATTGTCCTGGGTCGGGTGAAAGTGGTAGGGCGCGTCCAGGTGGGTGCCGTTGTGGGTGGACAGCTGCACTTTTTCCACCGCCCAGCCCTCGCCGTCGGGCAAGTCTTCTTTTTTGAGACCGGGAAAGAACGAGGCGATCTGCTCGACCGTGTTCTCGTGCGTGAAGTATTCGATCTGCGGCGCAAACGGCGGCGGGTCGCTCAGCACATCGTTTTCAAGAAAGATCGAGAGGTCAACGAATCGGCGCGGCATGGTGGGTCTCCTTGCGTGGATGAAAAAAAGTTCAGGGCCTTTGCCAGCGCAGCAGGCGGCGCTCGGCCTGGGCCAGCAGGGCGTTGCTGGCAAAGCCGATCAGGCCCAGCAGCACGATGCCGGCAAAGAGTTCGCTGGCGCGAAACGAGCGGGCGGCCAGCAAGATGGCCTGACCCAGCCCGGATTGCGAGGCGATCATCTCGCCGACGATGGAGACGATCAGCGAAACCGTCATCGACAAGCGCATGCCCGCCAGGATGTCGGGCAGCGCACTGGGCAAGCCCATCTTCCAGACAAACGCCAGGTGGCTCATTTGCAGACCACTGGCCACCTCGCGCAAGCGCAGCTCGACATGGGCCAGCCCATGCACCGTGGCCAGCAGCACCGGCCACATGGCGCCAAAAGCCACCACCGACAGCACCATGGCTGGCGAGAGGCCAAACACCGAAATGGCCAGCGGGATCACGGCCGAGGCCGGCAGCGGGCGGATGAATTCGAGCGTGGGCTGCACCCAGGCCCGCACCGTGGCCGACATGCCGATCAGCGCGCCCAGCAGCACGCCGGCCAGCGAGGCCAGTAACCAGCCAATCGCCATGCGCTCGAGCGTGCTGAGCGTGAAGCCGGCAAGCTCGCCGCTGCCCAGCAGGCCCTCGCGCAGGCTGTGCCAGGTGGCTTCGGGCGTGGGCAAAAACACCTTGCTGACCCAGGCCTGGTGGCTGGCCAGCCACCAAAGCAGGCCCAGTGCGAGCAGCAAGGCGCTAGCTTCCAGCCAGGCCCTGGTCGGGTGCGGGCGGGTGGTGCTCATGCGCTGGCCCCCATGTGGCGTGCCAGCGTCGTTTGCAGTTTTTGCGCGAGGGCGTTGACCAGCACGCCGACCATGCCGATCCAGAACAGCCAGGCCAGCATGAGCGCCGGCTCCATGCTTTGCTGCGCGATCATGATGGCGTAGCCCATGCCGTGGGGGTTGGCCGCGATCTCCACCGTCACCGCCACCACCAGTGCGATCGCTACGCCCAGGCGCAGCGCCACAAACAGGCGCGGCACCATGGCAGGCAGCACGATCTTCACCAGGCGCGCCGTCCAGGACAGCTGCAGCGCCTGCGCCACTTCAAGCAGGCGGGGGTCGACCTGGCGCGCCGCGCTTTGCGCGAGGATCAGGATCGGCCAGAAGGTGGCAAAAGCCACCACGCTCACTTCCATGCGCAGGCCAAAGCCAAACACCAGCATGGCCAGCGGCACCAGCGCGATCGAGGGCACCGGGCGCAGCACCTCGACCGACAAAAAACCGATGCGCGCTGCGCGCGCCGACAGGCCCAGCACGGTGCCGCACAACAGGCCCAGCCCGGCGCCCAGCGCCAGGCCCATGCCGGCGGCCGAGAGCGTGAAGGCGGTCGCTTGCCAGAGGCTGCCGTCGCGCAGCGCGCGCCAGAAAGCCAACACCGCCTGGCTGGGTGGGGCGATCGCGTCGCTGTACAGACCGGCTTTGCGGGCATAGACCTCGAAGATGCCGATCAGCAGGGCCGGCAAGACCAGCGGGCGCAACAGCAGCAGGACGCGTCGCATCAGGCCTCCCGCAGAGCCGCCTCAAGCGAGGCTTGCGCCCCCCGGGGGGGCCGCAAATACACGAAGTGATGTGCGTGGGGGCCCATTTCAATGCCCCAAAAATTGGTAGAGTTCGCGGCGCAGGCGCAGGAAGTCCGGGTGCTCTTTGGTGGCCAGCTGCTCGCGCGGGTGCGCGATCGGCACCTCGATCATCGCGGCCAGGCTGGGCTGCGCTGGCGTCGGGTCGGTGCGCAGCGCGATCACGCGGTCGCCCAGGTAGATGGCTTCCTCAAGATCGTGCGTGACGAACAACACCGTCAGGCCTTGCTCGCGCACCAGGCGGGCCAGCTCGTCCTGCAGGCTCTCGCGTGTCATGGCGTCGAGCGCGCCAAAGGGCTCGTCCATCATCATCACTTCGGGCTGCTGCGCCAGGCAGCGCGCGATCTGCACACGCTGCTGCATGCCGCCCGAGAGCTGCAGCGGGAACTTGTCGGCATGCGCTTGCAGTCCCACCGTGTGCAGCACCTGCGCGATGCGTGCTGGCCGCTCGGCAGCGGGCACGTCAGCGGCTTCGAGCGCCAGCGCCACATTGCCGGCCACGCTGCGCCAGGGCAGCAGGGCGCGGCCATAGTCCTGGAACACAAAAGCCACCTCGCGCGAGGGCGCGGAGACCGCCTGGCCGTGGCGCAGCACCGCGCCGCTGCTCGGGCGCACAAAGCCGGCGGCCGCGCGCAGCAAGGTGGTTTTGCCGCAGCCCGAGGGGCCGATGATGCAGATGAACTCGCCCTGGCGCACTTCGAAGCTGGTGGGCGAGAGGATCTCTCGCCCACCGAGCGTGATGGCCACCTGATCGAAGCGCAAAAAGGCCATGCGTTTACTTGGCGATCAGCTGCGAGACGTTCATCGGGGCTTTGAGCATGGCCTGGTCGCGCATCACATCGACCCAGTAGCTCAGGTGCTTGTCCTGGATCACGGGCAGCGGCGGGCTGATCTGGATGGTGGCCAGCACCTCGGGCGGCAGCTTGATGTATTTGCCGATGTGTTCGCGCACCTTGGCGTTGTTCTTGGGGTCGTTGATGAAGGTGGCGGCTTCGGCGATCGCCTCGCGAAAACGCGCCACGGCAGCGGTGTTTTTCTGCGCCCAGTCGCGGCGTGCGGTGTAGAGGATGGTGGGCATGCCCTCGGGCAGTTGCGTGGTGTAGTGCGAGACCACATAGCCCACATTGCTTTGCAGGATGCGCGCCATGAAGGGGTCGGCGGTGATCACCGCATCGAGCGAGCCGCCGCGCAGCAGGTCGGCGTGCTGCGGGAAAGAGGCTTCAACAAATTGCACCTTGCTGTAGTCCACGCCATTGGCCTTGAGCCAGGCGCGAAAGGACACATGCAAGTAGGCGCCCAGACCGGGCACGCCGATTTTCTTGCCCACGGCGTCTTTGGCCGATTTGATCTCGCTGCCGGTGCGCGCGACAAAGCCCACGCCGGTCATGTTCTTGGCAGTTTGACCGCCACCGGTGATGACCACATGGTCGAGGCCGCCGTCCACGCCCTGCAGGTAGACCGAGGGCGTGGGGCCGCCGATTTGCAGCGAGTCGGCCTCGATGGCGGGCGGGATCGAGGGATTGAGCGGGATGAACTTGGGCTCGACGTCGAGCTGGCGCTTGGCGAAATAGCCTTCTTCCTTGGCCACGAAGACGGTGGCGAAATCGCTGACGGCGGTGAAGCCAAAGGTGATTTTGGTGGCGCTTTGGGCGCGCACGGGCAGGCTGGCCATGCCGGCGCTGGCCAGGGCGCCTGCGAGCAGGGTGCGGCGGCGAAGAGGGGTCGGGTTCATCATGTTGGTCTCCTGGTGCGGGGTTTGGAAGGGGAAATCGGTGGGTGCAACCGGGCCACCGTACCCCGGATGCCGTGAACGATGAAGGCCACCAGCAGCGGTGCGGCGCTGGCGTCGTTGGCGCGCGTGCTGTGCTGGGACAGTGTCTGCACACGCGTGTCGGCGATGTGGTGCAGCAGCGTGCCCAGCGCAAACTGGTAGCACCAGGCCACGCTGGCGCGCGTGATGGTCGGCGCTTCGTGGGCCAGGGTGCTGTGCAGGGCCTCGATGAAGGCCTGGGCCATGGGATCGAAAAAATCGCAGATCACCTGGCTGACCTCTTCGATCGGCGGTGAGACGCCCTGCGTCATGAGCAGGGCGTAGTACTCGCCTTCAGGGCTGGCGCGCATGGCGATGACGGGCATCACAAAGGCCTCGATGATGCGTTCGAGCCGACCTGCGTCCCAGGGCTGGCGTTCGGCCTCGCGCAGCCGCGCCAGGCGCTCGTCGATGGTCGCCGACCAGCGCTCGAAGATGGCGCGAAACAGGCCGGGCTTGGTGCCGAAGTAATACCCCACCAGGGCCAGCGGCACGCCCGCGTCCTCGGCGATGTGCCGGATCGACACGCCGTGGTAGCCGCGCTCGGAAAACAATTTTTCGGCGCTGAGCAAGATGGCCAGGCGCCGATCCGGGCGCAGTGCGCCTTTGCCGCCAGGCACCGCCGCCCGCTCGATGCGTTCTCGCGGCGGGGCATGGGGGCGTGCCTTCAGGGCGGTACTCATGCCGACATTGAACGCCTGTACAAATAAATTGAACACCCGTACAAACCCTGGCGCCAAAACTGCCCTGGGCTTTTAGGCTGGTGGCTGGCGCAGGCCCTATGCCGCGCAGTTGCTTCACAGGAGTTTGGCCATGCCTTTGCCCCCGATCCACCGCGTCGTCACTGGCCACAGCCCCGAGGGCAAGGCGGTGGTGGCCATGCAAGGCCCTTTGCCCAAGGTCGAGGAAATCGCTGCCGTGCCGGGCACAGTCTTCCATGAGGTCTGGTCCACCGCCGGCGCGCCTGCGCCGGTGGACAACGGCCCGGACTCGACGTTGGGGCCATTGATGCTGCCACCGCCTGCGCTGGGCACGCGCATCCGCTTTGTCGATATCCCGCCAGAGACCGAGGCCTTCATGCGTCAAGGCGTGGACCAACTCAAGGCTGCCTTCAGCCAGATTGGCGATGCCCAGGCCTCGACCGCGCACAGCGACTCACCGCACCCCCTGATGCACCGCACCGAGAGCGTGGACTACGGCGTGGTGATCGAGGGCGAGTTGACCCTGGTGCTCGACGACAGCGAGGTCGCGCTCAAGCCGGGCAGTGTGGTGGTGCAGCGCGGCACCAACCACGCTTGGGCCAACCGCTCAGGGCGGGTATGCCGCATGTTGTTTGTGCTGGTGGACGGGGTGTATGCGCCCGATTTGGCGCAGGTGCTGCAGGCGCGCTGATCAGAACTTGCGGCCGTAGGAGAACATGATGCCGGCTGTGCCCAGCAGCTTGACCTGGGCTGAATCGTGTTCATTGAAGTTGTAGCCCAGCGAAGGGATGATGGCCGGTGAAAAACCGTGGCTGTTGAGCGGCACCTTGTTCTGGTATTTGCCCACATAGCCATACATGATGCCGGCCGTGACCTTGAGGAAAAGCTTGGGCTGGCCAAACAGCTGGTTGAACTGCTGGCCCGCGTAAACATAAGCCGAGGGCTGGCCAAAGGAGTTGCTGAACAGCGCAACGCCGCACAGCCGGTCACCGGGCAATTGCTCATCGAGCGCGACCAGGTAGACGTGCTTGTGCTCGGGGTTGTTGCTCCAGTGGATGGTGTAGGGCGAAAAGGTGAACTCGCCGCGGTGGGCAGGCTCGGGCGCGCCGGGCTTGGCCAGAAATTCGGGGCAGATGTGGTCGGCGGCCTGCCCGATCAGGGGCAGCACGGCCAACAGCAGCAGGCACAAAAAACGTGAGGCACGCACGGCGGACTTTCGTTTGGACGGACGCGCGATTGTAGGCGGCCGCACAGACGGGTTTGTGACAGGCCGTCAGCTGCTCAAAAACTCCTGCAGCAGCCGCGCCAGCGCCTGGGGCTGATCGTGGTGCAGCATGTGGCCAGCGTCTTCGATGCGGGCGATGCGCGCACTGGGTACGGCCTGCAGCCGGGCATGGTATTGATCGAGCGTGTACTGGCCCTTCCACCATTTGCCCAAGGAATCGTCGCTGGCCTCGACCGCCAGCACCGGCGCGCTGATCTGGCGAAAAATTTCCTGCGCTTCTTCAACGCGGTAGAGGTAAGGGTTGATGATTTTGTGCGCGGCATCGCCCAGGATGCGCCAAGCGCCATGTGGGCCAGGGGCGGCCCAGTGCCGGGCCAGCCAGTCGGCCTGGGCCTGCGGCAGGCGCGGGTTGTTTTTCATCAGGCGTGCGGCCACGGCGGCGGCGTCGGGGTAGCTTTGCAGCGCCGTCTCGCCCGCGTGGTGCTTGCGCAGTTCATCGAGCCACTGGCCCAGGCGACGCGGGGCTTGCGCGGGCCGCGTCTCGGCCATGCCAAAGCCTTCCAGGTTGACCAGGCGGCGGATGCGCGCGGGGCGAGCCCCTGCGTACATCATGACCACATTGCCGCCCATGCTGTGGCCCACCAGATCGATCGGCGCCTTGGGGCTGAGCAGGTCGATCAGCGCATCCAGGTCGCCCAGGTAGTCGGGGAACCAGTAGCTGTCGACTTCGGGCGATTCGGTCAGGCCATAGCCGCGCCAGTCGAGCGCGAGCACGCGCCGCTGTTGCAGCCATTGCGCATCGAGCTGGTCGACCATGAATTGCCAGGACGCGCCCACATCCATCCAGCCGTGGGCCAAGAGCAGCAGGGGGGCGTTGGTATCGGTGCTGCCCCATTGGCGCAGGTGGTAGCGGCAGTGCCGCACTGACACGAAGGTGCTGGTCGATTCGCGCAAGACTGGGTACATGATTTGATCTGTCATTGCCTGGCTTGACCGGGCAATCCATGGGGTTCTCGGGTCAGGCCCGAGAATGGCGGAAAGGGGCAAACGCCAAGTCGTACTTTCTCCGGGCCTGAAGTTTGATGATAACTTTGGGGACAAACCCCAGGAGGACCACCATGCCACGCCCTCGCGCGCAGGACACCACCGCCGACCATTACGCCGCCTTGCACCAGCGCTTTGGCTGGCAGGTGCCCGAGCACTTCAACATGGCGCAGGCGTGCTGTGGCCGTTGGGCCGAGCGCTCAGACGCTGCGCGCCGCACCGCCATCCGCGAGCACCGCGCGGGCCAGGGCCTGGGCCAGCGCTGGACTTTTGCGCAGCTGCAGCAGGCGGCCAACCGCCTGAGCCAGGTCTTGCAGGCGCAGGGGGTGAAGGTGGGCGAGCGCGTGGCCATCGTCATGCCGCAGCGCTTTGAAACCGCGGTGGCCTACATCGCAGTGCTGCAAATGGGGGCAGTGGCCATGCCGCTGTCGATGCTGTTTGGCCCCGAGGCGCTGGCCTTTCGCATCCAGGACAGCCAGGCGGCCGTGCTGATCGCCGACGAGGCGGCCATGGGCGCGGTGCAGCAGGCGCGCGCCCAATGCCCAGGCCTGCGCTGCGTGATTGGCGTGGGCGCGGCGGCCGCGCAGGCCGACCTGGATTACGCCAAGGCCACAGCCGCTGCTGCAGACGATTTCATGCCCGTGCGCACACGCGCCGACGACCCGGCCGTGCTGATCTACACCAGCGGCACCACCGGCAACCCCAAGGGCGCGCTGATCCCGCAGCGCGCGCTGATCGGCAACCTCACGGGTTTTGTTTGCAGCCAGAACTGGTTTGGCTTTGATCCGGCGCGCGCGGGCAGCACCTCGCATGCGGTGTTCTGGTCGCCGGCCGACTGGGCCTGGACCGGCGGCCTGATGGACGCGCTCTTGCCTAGCCTGTATTTCGGTCGGCCCATCGTCGCTTTCAACGGCCGCTTCTCGCCCGAAGCCGCCTTCGAGATTTTGCAGACGCACGGCGTGACGCACACCTTTTTGTTCCCCACCGCGCTCAAGGCCATGATGAAGGCCGCGCCCGATGCCAGACGGCGCTACCGCCTGAAACTCGAGGCCATCATGAGTGCAGGCGAGGCGGTGGGCGACGCGGTCTTCGCCTATTGCCGCGAGCAACTGGGCGTCACGGTCAACGAGATGTTCGGCCAGACCGAGATCAACTATGTGGTGGGCAACTGCGCGCGCTTTTGGCCGCCCAAGGCCGGCAGCATGGGCAAGGCCTACCCAGGCCACCTTGTGGCGGTGATCGACGAGGCCGGCCGGATTTGTCCCCCGGGCACGCCCGGTGAAGTGGCGGTCAACTGTTTCGATGTGCATGGCCAGCCCGATCCGGTGTTCTTTCTGGGCTACTGGCGCAACGACAAGGCCACACGCGAGAAGTACACGGGCGACTGGTGCCGCACCGGCGATGTGGCCGTGTGCGATGAGGACGGCTACCTTTGGTACCAGGGCCGCACCGACGACATGTTCAAGGCCGCCGGCTACCGCATTGGCCCGGGCGAGATCGAGAACTGCCTGGTCAAGCACGCGGCGGTGCAAAACGCCGCCGTGGTGCCCAAGCCCGATGCCGAGCGCGGCGCGCTGGTCAAGGCCTATGTGGTCTTGTCGCCCGAGTACCTGGCCCGGCGCGCGGCCGCAGCCGATCTGCAGGCCTTTGAGGAAGGGGTACGCCAGGCGCTGCAGGCCCATGTGCGCGGCCTGCTCGCGCCCTACGAATACCCCAAGGAGATCGAATTCACCGAGCAGCTGCCCATGACCACCACGGGCAAAGTGCAGCGGCGCGTGCTGCGGCTGCAGGAAGAGGCCCGTGCGGCCGCGCGCTCAGCACAGGCGTGACACAATCGCCCACCTGTTTCAACCCCCAATACACACAACAGCATGGACAAGGTTCAACTCGGCACCAGCGATCTGCACGTCACCCCCATCTGCCTGGGCACCATGACCTTTGGCGAACAGGTGAACGCGACCGATGCGCACGCCATCCTCGACCGCTCGCTGGATGCGGGCATCAATTTCATCGACACCGCCGAGATGTACGCGGTGCCCGCCAAGGCCGAGACCTGTGGCGCGACCGAAATCATCATCGGCGACTGGTTCGCCAAGCACCCGGGTGCCCGCCAGAAGGTCGTGCTGGCCACCAAGGTGGCCGGCCCCTCGCGCGGCATGCCCTGGGTCCGTGAAGGCAGTGGTCTGACAGCGCAGGACATCCTTAATTCCTGCGAAGGCAGCTTGAAGCGCCTGAAGACCGATGTGATCGACCTCTACCAGATCCACTGGCCCGAGCGCCACGTGCCGGTGTTCGGCATGGCCTATTTCGACCCGGCCAAGGACAAGTCGGTCACCTCGATCCACGAGCAGCTGCAGGCCCTGGCCAAGCTGGTCAAAGCCGGCAAGGTGCGCCACATTGGCCTGTCCAACGAAACCCCATATGGCGTGCACGAATTCATCCGTCTGGCCGAGCAGCACGGCCTGCCGCGTGCCTTGACGGTGCAAAACCCCGAAGCCCTGACCAGCCGTTTCTACGAC
>JACCDW011830751.1_pt1 | contig 11911 bp, 9 predicted proteins | sample 7449781 | NCBI WGS metagenome assembly JACCDW01 (sample SAMN15323449, study PRJNA562643) | freshwater metagenome | isolation source: river surface water | place: USA:Blue River Watershed | collected 2017-08-18
GGCCTTCTACCATGCCCAAGTTTCGCAACAACTCCTGCATGATTTGATCCTGAAGCGCTGGATCAGCGTAAAGGATAGGCTGTGTTCGGCGAATTGAAGATCTGCTCGGTCTTCCCGAGGGGACAAACGGCTTGTCATTCACTCGAAGAGGAACATTTTGCAGGCGCTTCCATTCCGCGAGCAGTTCGACAAAAGCCAAATCAGGATCATCACGTTCAAGCACGACGGGTCCATGGTTCACTTTGCCTGCAAAATGCTCCAACACTGCCATCACAGGATCGATGACTTTTTGATCATGCGAATCGTAGAGACAGCTTCCACGGTGGGAGTGACCTGATATATGAAAGTAGCTAATGACGGAAGGATCGATTTGCGCCAGTTCTCGTTCAAGGTCCAGACCCAGGTTGTGACAACTCACATAAAGATTATTGACATCCAGGAGCAGCGAGCAACCTGTCCTGGCGACCAGTTCCGATAGAAACTCCATCTCTGTCATACTGCTGACACGAAAAGCGACATAAGCAGAGATGTTTTCCAGGGTTAATCGTTGACCCAAGGCATCCTGCACAGCGTGAACGCGATCGCTGACCCGATTCAACTCGGAAACGGTATAGGGGATGGGCAGCAGATCAAACGTTTCGATCCCTCGTCCACGGCAAAAACAGAGGTGATCCGAGATGATCGAACTGCGCGTTAAATCCGCGAGTTGCCTTAGGCGTCGCACGTAGCCTCGATCGATGGGATCAATGCCACCGATGTTGAGACCGACTCCGTGGAGGAGAGGGGGACGTTCGGCAGAGAGTGTGCGAAGCTGTTCAAGCGCGGGGCCACCTGTTTGGTAAAGGTAATTGTCACTCAGTAACTCAAAAAGCGGTCGCTCGCTCTGCTCCATCCATTCCCAGAAATGTTGGCTCCGAAATCCGATCCCCCAAGTGAACATGAAAGGGTTTTCCTTAGCTCTTCTTATTGTCTGTAATCAATTTGCTTTCAATTTCAAGACTAATCATCACCTCGTCTCCTACCGTCACACCGCCGGCATCAAGCGCTTTGTTCCACACCATGCCGAAATCTTTGCGGTTGATGGTGGTGGTGCCGGTGAAGCCAGCTTTTATGTTACCCCATGGATCTTTAATCTCGCCGTTAAACGTGACATTAAGCACGACTGATTTTGTGACGCCGCGCATGGTCAGGTCACCCTTGACCTGGAAGTTTTTAGGATCGCTACCCAGCACTTCCGTGCTCTTGAACGTGACGTCTGGGAACTTTTTCGCGTTAAAAAAGTCTTCATCTTTGAGGTGGGCATCCCGCTTCTCATCATTCGTATAGATACTGGAAGCGGCGATTTTGGCCTCGAACTTGGCTTTGCTGAGGTTCTTGGGATCGTATTCGATCTTGCCTGAAAAATCCTTAAAAGAGCCCTTAACCGTGGAAATAACCAAATGCTTTACGCTAAAGCCGACTTCAGAATGCGATTTGTCGATCTCATAGCTGGCAGCAAACAATTGAGTGGATAAGGCAAAAAGCGCGAAAGGCAACAGTAATTTCATGGCATTTCCCCAACAATGTTTTGGATACAGGCGTCAGCATACTTCTGAATCCTTACCCGAGGCAAGCAACTCTTCTGGATTGTCTGGCAATGAGAAGCGAAATAAGATAGCATTTGCCAAAAATCCGCGTTGAAGCATCTCATTTCTTTCAGCGAGAGAGCAACGGCGGGCATTATTTAAGGAGTTAAGGAAATGGATTCGAAGACCCGATTGCTTCTTGTTGCCAGCCAAACACTGACGACTCTAGCTTTGAACACCAGTGATGTGCTCGCCCAGGCACCCAAGAAGGCCGTGAAGGAGGTGGAGTGTTTCGGCATCCATAGCTGCAAGGGTAAGAATGACTGTGGCGTCGGTCAGGAACAAATTGATCTTGCCAATAGGATTTACAATAACAAGTTCACCTCCAGCAGCACCTTTGAATGCAAAGGCAATGCCCTTGGAAGTGCCGCTGAGAAGCATTTGGCTTGGGTAGCTGTGAAAGAAGGAAAGGAAGCCTGCTTGAAGCAGGGTGGCTTTGTTTTCACTAAAAAAGCCGATAAGAAGTTACAGATCGAGGATAAATCGGGGGTCAAGAGCTGACGCATCCCGCGCGCAGCGTCCACGCCGACGGACCCAAGAAACAAAAGGCTGGCGTCCTGATATTTGCACGTCCCAATTATCAGGAAGCGGCCGCCCAGTCCCTGTCTGTGGATGCATGTCCTCCAGAAGCTTGCTGGAAGTGGAACACGCAGCTCTTGGGTAGAATCAGATGAAACCTGGACCCTTGCCCTGGCTCGCTGGTGACAAATACTTTACCACCGAGTTGCTCGATTCCACTGCGTACGGCATCCAAACCGACTCCGCGACCGCTAATGTCGCTGGACTGATCTTTTGTGGAAAACCCGGAGGCGAAGAGTAACTCAATCACCTCTGAAGCAGAAGGCTGCGGCATGTCTTCGCGAACAAGGCCTTTTTTCTTCGCGATGGACCAGATTTTTGCAGGATCGATACCGCGGCCATCATCCACCAGCTGGAGGTCAAGGTCCCCTTCCGGAGTCGCTTGCAAAGCTATCTGAATTGTTGCCTTCTGAGCCTTCGCGCCCCGTTCTTCAGGTTTCTCAATACCGTGATCGAGTGCGTTCCGTACGATGTGAGTGATCGCATCCCTCAATGCACCCTGGACATTGCGCGCTAAAAAGGCCTCGCCCTCCATGCGCAGCGGACTGAGGTCTTTACCCAGTTGACTTGCAATTTCATCAACCATGGGCTGGTAGCTGGCCCATACGCGGGAAACTGCAAAAATCTGATCCTGAGCCAGACCCTGAAAAATGTCTCGCAGAAGTTTAGGCTTATCAATGATGCTGGCCAGATGGGATGCCTGATTCCATACATTATTGCCAACCTGAGATGCCGCGCCAGGACCGGCGAAGATTTCTCTGTAGAGGCTTTGATAATGCTCAGCGAGTTGCAGTACTTGCCCCACGCCCTCGCCAATAGCTTTCGACTGCGCGAGGGACTCGACTTTGCGATCAGCAATGACGGACGCGTTATCATCTTCGAAATGGTGCGTGTGCTGCGACAGCCCAACCATCTTCAGCATCCTTGCATTGCCTTTAAGGGTATGTATTTCTCGAAACAGCGAACTCAGTTCGCCCGCATCAGGAAGCTGGTTCATGAGTTTACCCTGCAGAGCTTCAAGAGTTTTGCAGCGAGGTTCAAGCTCATCAAAAAAACCAGGCAGGCTACTGCGATCCGCCTGCAACAGTTCACTGACAATTTGGAGCCGTTGGTTTGATTGCACGCGAGCCGATTCTGCATCCTGCCTCAGGTTGAGGATCTCCGTAATGTCGCTCACGATGATCAGCATCCGTTCCAGACTATCATTTTCAAAGAGTGGCGCGTAGCGCACGGAAAGCGTGCGATTGGCAGCCCCTTCTCCTTTTTGGGAATTGTGAAACTTCACAGATCGAAGCAGGTTGGCCTGGCTTATGTCCCACTGGAAGGAATCTGCATGGAAGAGCATACTCAAGGTAAAGCGATGGCGTGATACAGCCTCATCATTGCCATCGAGATCTCTGAAAAGCACCTCATCGATTGTCGCGCCACTGATGGAATCGCGTCCCAGCATTTTGGGAGCACTCGGTGAATGAAGGGGCTGGATCTGCCGGTGGTCGTCGATGATCATGACAGCGTCATCAAGATTGTCGAGAATCTCCTGCACTTCGTTCTTGCTGCGCTGCAGCTCCCGGGTTCGTTCTTCGACCTTGCGTTCCAGGTCCCGGTTCATGGCATTGATTTTTTCAACAGATCGGGCGAGCCAGGTTCCGAGGAAAAGGATGAGTGTCGCCCCCAGGAGCACAGCTATGAGAATGCCATAATTAAGCTGGGAGAGATAAACTTTCTTCTCCATTCCCAGGATGATTTCGTAAGTATAAAGATCAAAACTCTCTTTAGTATTGAAGGCGGGAAGCTCCAGAAACCCCCGGATTGATTCATCTGGCGACCGGTAAACACTCCTTGGTGCTTCCTTGGCATTAAAGCGCGTATTCAAAGTTGTGATAAACGCCCGTCTCAGTTCGACGTCGCCGAGCAACGATGTCAGATTCACAACGACACCTATGACGGCTGTTAGCGGACCGCGCTCCTGAGCCTTGATCGCATCGCGACCCCTTTGATAAACCGGAACCATGATTTCCACTGCAGCATCACCATTGCTCAAAAGGTAAGCATCGGTTGATACAGGTTGACCACTGAGAAGACTCTTCTTCAAGGTTTCTGACCTGATCTTGTCTGACAAGAGATTCCATCCCACGAAAAGATCGCCTAGTGCCCTACGGTCTGCCGTGGTCAATACATAATATTCTTCGGCGGCCGCCGCTGGTTCCACCTTCATGGGATCTGCGGGCGAGGTGTTCAAAATTCCCTCAGCAATTCCCTGCGCGCTCAGGCTGGCTTCGAATGATGAGCGTTCGCTCGCTGGGATTCTTCGGTAATAAAGAACGGAAACGAGGGAACTGTTGCGCTCCATGACCGACTCAGCAAAATTTTGCAGCGCCGTGTCAGACAGGTGAACTGGGGCAGACGCATGAGCGAGGTCCTGCAAAGCCAACGTCACTGTTTCTGCTGAGTTCAAGCGCTGGCTGAAGCTTTGTCGGACAGCATCGACCTCGCTTTCAATCTTGTGCTCGGCAAGTTGATAAATGTACCACAAGGCGATGCCCCCGGTGGACAATAGCCATGCGACACCCAAAACGAAGTAAATAGCTAACGGGCGCAAGCTTCGCTTCATATCCCGCTCCTGTCGAATGAGGGCTTTCGAAGGATCATAGCACGGATCCTGAGTCAGGCGGACCCCAGCTCAGCATTCAAGCCCTGAAAACTAGACATAATAGCACACGCAGTTTGTTCCTGGTCAAATTACGTAGGAAACTTACAAGAACCTGAAGCTGGCCGCACGGCCGATGTAATCCCACCGTTTCGCAGCTTTTATCTGATCCTAACCTGAAATTTTTTTACAAAACCCCTTCCCGTCGGACTCGAAATCTTGTAATTTTACTACATCGACAAGGAGGTCAAGATATGACAGGCACAAACTGGATACGGAACGCCCTTTTGTTCGTTGGTATCAGTCTAAGCCATCAGGCTTTGGCGGAAGCCTCGATCCTGGAGATGTCGAGCATCAACACCCAGGCTTACGGTCAGCCGTCGCAGAGTGTTCATGTGAAGGTTTTGGTTCCCAACAATTGTTTCGAGAAAAACGTCACCGTCCTCTTCCATAAGGATAATGGGACCCCGCATCGCGTGGTCGCGCGTTACGTAGGACCAGCGGATGCCGGCAATGAAGTGTGGGAGGCTTACGCCAACCTCGGTCCCGGAAATTTCCTGGCTCAAGTGGAATACTCGGAAGATGCCAAGGATTCAGCGGCGGAGCGCACGACTCTCCTTCTGCGTCAGGGTTCAGGCCCTGTGCTCTATGGCGAGCGCACTGTGATGGCGGTTTATAACCCGCCGGTGATGAGCAAAGGCTCTCTGCAATTCCATGCTGCGGTCAAGAATTTTGCCTACAACAAGAAAGTGCGCGTGCACTTCAGCCAGGATGGATGGAGAAGCAGCGACTCGGCCGACTTGAATTATCAAAGAGTTTTCAATTACGGCCGTGGCAGCGCGGTGATGCCGAATGAAGAAGGCTTTGAAGTTTGGTCCGTCGCACCAGAGATCCGTGAGGATGTGGACGAGCTGAGTTACTACTTCACCTATGAAGTGGCTGGGCAGACCTACATCGATAACAACTTCGGCCACAACTATACTGTAGAGTTACGCTAATTCAGTGGAAGTGATTCCTCTGTTTCACAATTGAGAGGCCCGGCAAGTCCCCCCGCCGGGCCCTTTCTTTTTCTGCCTTCGATCCCAGACTTTTACAAATTGAGAGGCCCGGCAAGTCCTCCCGCCGGGCCCTTTCTTTTGCTAACTTGGGATAACTCGTTTTCGCCCATGAAAGGCGCGCTTACTTCGTTTCCACCAAGGCTTTTTTCTTCTTCTTGCTATGGGTCCGCAGGTTGAGCATTTCAACCGCCACACTGAATGCCATAGCGAAGTAGATGTAACCTTTCGGAATATGGAGACCAGCAGCATCCGCGACCAGCACCAGACCAATCATGATAAGGAAAGACAACGCCAACATCTTGACCGTAGGATGACGTTCCACAAAGTCGCTGATAGATTTGCTGGTGAAGATCATAACACCCAGAGCGATCACGTTCGCCGCGACCATAATTGAAATATGCTGACTCATACCAACAGCGGTGATGACCGAATCCAAAGAGAACACGATATCAAGAAGAGCAATCTGCACCAGAACGCTGCCGAGCGTGACGGTGCCTTTGACGTCATGCCCTTCCTCTTCGCCTTCCAGCTTATGGTGAATTTCCTTGGTCGCTTTCCAGATCAGGAACAGACCACCGAAGAAGAGAATAATGGATTTACCCGACACCGGATGTTCGCCCACATGGAAGAGCGGATGAACGAGGCCTACAATCCAGGAGATGGTCAGCAAGAGAAGGAGCCGCGAGACAAATGCGCCCATCAGGCCCAGGCGACGGCCCTTATCACGATCCGCGGGCGGCAGACGCGACGAGAGGATTGAAATGAAGATGATGTTGTCGACACCAAGAACAATTTCCATTGCCGTCAAGGTCACAAGACTGAGCCAGGCTTCCGGGGACGCGAGAATTTCCATAAAGATCCATCCTGAAATGATAAAAAAAGACGAGTTATTATGCCGGAAAATTCCTCCCTCGCCTAGGTTTCATCCAAAATCTTTATCTCCCGCTGGTAAATTTGTCCACGGAGCGGCAGACTCGGGTAGCTTTGCTACCGACCTGCCATAAGGAAACCAATATGTCCTGGAAAAGTCTTGCACTCCTGACCTGTCTGTCGATGGCCAGTTCCAAGCTTGCCGCCCAAGGCCCACAACCCTTGGCTGGCAAGGATCTGGCGATTGCTCTCCCAATGGATTTTCGTGAAGTCCCGCGTGATCCGCTGTTCCCACGCACCTGGTATCAGTCGGTCTCGCAGGGTTTCAGTCAAACAAGCGTGGGTTCCGCGCTGGAATTTGAAAGCCCTTATACCGACTGGCAGCTCATTTCCCTGCGGATCGCTCCCTGTGCGCCTCTCGGGCAGACACCCAAGGACGCCGAGCAAAATTGCTGGCCGGAAATTCGTCTGGTCTGGCAACCTGTTCAGAGAAAGATTCGTTTGCACGAACGCTATATGGAAAATGCGGGTGATGACCGCGCCGTTCATGCCCTTTATCCCGTGGAACCGGCACGCTTCCTGAAAGCGGATGAAGCCGCGCGGGTTCAAGCTGCGATCACAGGCCTCAGTCAGGGCCAAACTTTGAGCGTCGCCGCGCAAAAGGAGTTCCGCAGCGCCCGGGAACGCGTCCTCCAGGAATTGCTTCCCGCCGTGCGCGCTCTGCGAGACAGCAGCCTTCCAGCCCAGGCCTTCACAGGTTTTGGAATTCGCCCGGAAGCCGATGATTCCTCGCTCAAGAAAAGTTTCGGTCAAAGGCTCAGCGCTTTCCTGAATCGCTGGACCAGCCCCGCCGACCTTCGTTTCCTTACCGCCTTTTCTCTGCCTGAGGGTCGCGAACCGGCTCACCTGGATGAATGGGTGTTTCTGTCCTTTCGAGCGGAAAAAGCTCGTTTGATCGCCGAACCTATTCTGATTCGTTCCGCAGTCGATGGCCGCGTGCTGGCGAACCTGGGACCTTCCATGCGCGGCTCCCAAGGTCGTGATGATGATAGCCTTTACGATCTTCTGAACGGTTCGACCGATGCTGAAGAACTGGCAGCCACGGTTATGCTGCGCATCAATGATATCGACCGTCTGACGCCGATGGTGCGGGATCGCGAAAAACTTCTCGTGCCCAACACCTCGTGCGTATCCTGTCATAAGATGAATGAATTGCGTTTCGATTTTCATAATTTTAGTTACTTGGAAGATCGCGATATCACCATTTCCCCACGCGTGAAAAGGGATGTCGAACTTGATCTGAGCTGGCTGCAGAAGCAGGGCTTTTAAGCCGACTTGCTGCCTTTGAACATTCTTTGCTAAGACGGTCTTGGATTTTCCAACAACATTCAAAAAAATTTAAGAGGGGATTATGCGATCCATTTCCTTGGCCGTCTTCAGCAGTCTTTTGGCATTAGCAGCTTGCGGCGAGGCTACCAACTCGGATCTTAAAGTCACCAACGGTGAAATCATTCAAGAGAGCGACCGCCCCGAGGTGGTGAATCTTTATCGTCGCGTTTATCAAAACGGCCAGTTGAAAGGGGGCGCAACCTGCACCGGAACCTGGATTGGTGAAAACACGATACTGACAGCGGCTCATTGCACCGGTGATGGTCCATCCGATGCGGATGGCAAAGTTCTGGATGCAGAAATCGTGGTCTTTGAAGTCACCGATCACAGCACCATGCCCAAAGCGACCCGTCTCGTCACGCGCGTGCTGGAAGTTTATCGCAACAAGCAATGGGAAGCGAAAAAGGGCTTCAATCGATACGACCTCGCGCTTCTGAAAACCGAAGCAAAAACCGACAACGAGCGCCCACGCGGTGAAGCGCTCATCAGTCGCGTCGCCCCTGTCCGCGGCGAAGCCATCGAGATCGTTGGTTATGGTTACTATGATATGTCGACTTTTGGCAAAAAAGGCGACGATCAAAAACGAATAGGACGCAACAAGATTGCCGACGTGAGCAATGGCTTCATCAACATAACCGGAGAAGTCAAAGATAAGTCCGGTGGTGCCACAGGCGAAGGCTCATCCGCAGGCCAAGGGGATTCCGGCGGTCCGATGTTCCGCAAGGGCGAAATGATCGGGGTCGCGTCCGGCGGAGGAACTGGTGGTTTGTTTGCTCGCGGCGAAGCCTCCTACGTGGATCTGAATACGGAAGATTCAAAGGCTTTCCTTGCACGCTTTGGGTATTGAGAGCAAAAATCCTGGAGTCCTCGAAAAAGCTCGCAGGAAAAAAGCGACGTAAAGACTGACGAGGCCCTGTCAACTCACTTGACAGTCTGTTGGGCTTCGGACAGTCCAAACGGCTTAACCATGAGTCATGTTCGTGACATGGATCTGGCTTCTGGCTTGCAATACTCCCGTAACCACGAGAGACAAGGGGAGTATTTTTATGCAAAGTCCGCAAGCGATGGTTTGGGCCGCGTTGCTCCTGATGATGACACTAAGCTGCCGCAGCAATCGAAACGAATTGCCCGACGAGACGCAAACCAATGTCGGCGCCTTGGAAGCGCAGGTCAAGGAAGCCAATGATCGCATCGCAGCGACAGAAGAGGAACTGAAACGTAATGAAGAAGAAAGCCGGAAGGCCGTCGAAAAGCTGAAAACCGATCTTCTGGGTTTCAGCCTTCAATATAAACACAGCGCCAAGTGCCTTGAAGTCGAAAACTCTTCCACGCAGGACGGCGCGCGTTTGCGCCAGATGCCTTGTAATTTCTCCAATATTCAAAAATTCCGTCTGGTCGAACGTCCCAACGGAAACTGGATTCAGAACCTGGTCACGGGCAAGTGCCTTGTCGCTCAAGACAATGGGAAAGACAACGGAACCCGCGTGGTGCAAGCTACCTGTGGAGACCGCGGTTCACTGCTCTATACCTTGCAATCGGACGATAGTGGATACATTTTCATTCGCGAACTGTCGAGCAACCGTTGCGTTGATATCGAAGTCATTTCCAAAGCAGATGGTGCTGGTGCGCAGATCTTCGACTGCGTTGGCGGTGATGCCCAACGCGTGAAGGTCATTCAGGCCAATCCCTGATCGAGGAAACGCAGCGGATTGATGAGGGGCAGGTTCCCCTGCCGCCTTCCCATGGAATGCTATTGTCGAATGAGGAGCTGCCCTAAAGCGTCGAGTTTGATCACGGCCTCGTTAAGGGCCACGCCCTTGTCCCAAAGAACTTCGGGTTTATCGGCTTCACAAGCATCAGGAAGCATGGGCCAGGGCATGCTCTGGCTGTTTTGCCGATCAAAATTCATAAACACCATATAGCAGCCGCCCTGAAGTTTGGGCCAGCTGTAAGCAAAGATACGATCATTCTGGGTGGGAAGAATGGTGATGCGAGACGCCCCATCCGATGTCAAAGTCTTGCGTAAAGCAATCAGCTTGCGTATGCGATTGTGAAGGGACGCGGCATCGCTCTGCTGATTTTCCAGATTAAAACTCCGGGCATTACGGGCCACACCGACCACGGGTGCCGACTGCCCCGGAAATCCATAGCTTGGACCGTTGCCACGCCAGGGAAAGGCAAAGATGCTTTCCAAAAACTCGCGAGGATCGCCCGGGCTGGGCCTTTTCACAAGTCCTTCCATTCCCACTTCGTCACCGTAGAAAATAAGGGCCGGAAAGGGTGAACTCAAGAGGGCGAAAAAAGCCTGTTCGACCTTGGCCACATCCCCTTGAAACTCTGTCATCACCCGACTCACATCATGATTGCCTATCGTGACAATCTGCTGATCAATACGAATCGCGTCGCCCTTGGCTTCCAGATAGGCCATGTTCCCATGAAAACTCGCGGCTGTCCCTGCCTTGAGACTCTCCCGCAGACTGCCCATAAAACCAAAGTCGAAGAAACTATCGATGGCTCCAGCAGCAAGATATTGATTCATGACCGGATAGGAATCCCAGATCTCGCCGATAAAAGATGAACCTGGCTTCAGCGACTGCTGGTAATTGCGAAGACGGGCCAGAAGCTCCAGATTTTGGGTCTGGGCGGGCAGATCATTGCGACCATCTCCCTCCACCAAATGTTTCGCGGCATCGATCCTCAAGCCGTCGATGCCTAGATCGACCCAGGTTTTCATGGAAGCTTTGATATCACCGATCAGATTCTCGTTCCACTTCTTCGTTTGAGGATCGTAATATTTCAAATCGATCATGTTCGGCGAGAAGCTTGAGTACGCATAGGCATCGCGATGATAGGCGGGATTGTAACCGTAGATACGATGCCATACATCCCGAACCTCCGTCCTATCCCAATCCCAGGGCTTATGCCAGAGCTTGTAAGGCTGCTCGATCCAAGGGTTTCCGACCTGAAAAAAATACTGGCAGTAGCGCAGATTGGGGTCATCAGGACGATGCCCTGAGTCCCAGGGATCACAGGATTTCCTCATGCCTTGCCGCACCCAAAGACTATCATCAGCCACATGATTGATGGGGCTATCAAGTATAACGCGGAGACCTTTCTGATGAGCCGCCTGCGTTAGGGAACGCAGATCTTCGAGTCGTCCATAGTCCGCGGTAATCGAAAAAAAATCCCGCGGAATATAGCCGATCGGATCCTGAGCATCATGCACGGGCATCAAAAGAATCTGATCGACTCCAAGCTCACTGAGATATCCGATCTTGGCTTCAATTCCCTTCAAATCGCCTTTGCCATCCGCTTGCGCCGAGCCATCATAAAAGGCTCGTGGATAGATCTGATAAATGATTTCACCAGAGCGAAAGGTGGCGGCTTGCAGGCTTGCTGTGCACAAAAAAAGGCCACCAAAAAAAGCAAATTTCATGTGATTCCCCTTCATTGGAGTGACCTACCGGCTATAGCACGCCTCCCTTGTTTTGCAAAAGATTGCTGCGGTATCTCGGAAACATCATCCATAATCCGACAATGCCGTAGGCCCAAGGCAAGCCAGGACTTTTCCACAGCCATGACGAAGCCTTCATCCGGGCCTCATAACTCAACTGTGCGAGAAGTCATGACGCTATGCATGGCCCCGATGATGACACTTGCCTGCAAAGCTTGAAGCCCTCGTTTGCATCTCGCTCACAGAACTTGTGCATAAAACTGTAGAGTTGTATGTATCAAATCCCTCA
>JACCDW011460221.1_pt1 | contig 11909 bp, 10 predicted proteins | sample 7449781 | NCBI WGS metagenome assembly JACCDW01 (sample SAMN15323449, study PRJNA562643) | freshwater metagenome | isolation source: river surface water | place: USA:Blue River Watershed | collected 2017-08-18
CTGTGCCCCTGCCAGAGCGATTCGGAGGTCCAGAGGGGTAGTCCTTTATGGGCTTCACGCAAGGCCTCGATGGCTTCTTGGTAGGTCTGGGAGTCGAAGGTCGACCAGTGCACGGGTAGGCGGTCCGTGGGCGGCTTGGTGCGGTTGAAGGCCTTGAGGAGCAGGGAATCGATCGGGGGATGGAGCGCCGCGACCTGAGGGTGGTCGGCATAGCCCCCGCAGGTGAACTTGGCCTTGAGGTAGAGGTTGATGAGCTTGGCTGCGATCCCGTGAGTGAACTCAAGCCCAACCTTCCGGGCTTCCTGGATGACCGCCTTGCGCCAAGCCAGGTGCACTTCGTCCATCCGGGCAGGGGAGGGCAGTTGCTTCGGGTGCCTCAGCTCCGCATCAAACCCAGCGCGTTCCAAGATCGCCTTGCCCGCCTCGACCGTAAACCGACAACGCGGACTCGCCGAAGCCCCCGTCGCCGCCGCCCACGCCGCAAACCGATGCGTGTGCTCGTGGATATCGTAATTTGAGGCCATTCGTTGATGGTTGGATGGCGGACACTTGGTGTCGAATGCTAAGAGAGAGCTACGCCAAAATCCATCCTCACCGGCGGCTCCCACTTCTAACTTTCCGACCCGACCCAGCCCACCTCGGCTGGCACCCCAGAGAAGTCGCAAAATCTAGTAAAGGGACGGGCTGCCACATACAAGCGGGGCGGGACCCAGTAGCTAACTCTCTATGTTTCCTGAGTTATTTCTGGCTTCGATTAACCTACCATTGTTGTTTGCTGTTGTTCTAGCCGCTCCAGAATTAGAAACTTGTCGATTAATAAACTGTGACAACCCGCCATGACTTCTGACGATTCAGTTGATTTTAGGTTTTTATTCCAGGACTCAAAGCTCAAAGATCTGTTTCTTAAACAGGCTGGAATAGATGTCGGTGAACTTGAGGAATACATTAACGACGACATGGTTTGGGAGAGGATGGCGCACGAGCGTGTGATTGCCGTTCATAACTTAGACAATACATGCCACTCCTATGTATTTGGTGTTTATGTTTGGGCAGGGCTTTATTTTGGCGACGATCCAAGCCAAGATTTGCTTGCCGGACCTTTTGATGGCCCGGAAGAGGCAGCAGAGGCTATTGCACAGTTTTCTCTTTCAGAGTTTGCCGATACCCATGGTTTAACTTTCGGTATCAATAGTTCGCTGCCAACTGAGCAAACCCTGCAGATTGTCTCAAGGCTAACTCATGTGGGCGGGGAATTGGAGTTGAACGGCGTGCTTTACCGTCGGGGAACGACTGGCTACTTGAAGGTTTGAGGCCATGATCTGGACCTCCTTGGGATGTTCTTGGTTTTAAAGTAATGTTGTAAGCACCCGCGAAGATAGGACTCTGCTTGACCAACAAGCCTTGACTAACCCATTCCTGGGTAAGCCAGACTTAGCCTACTGGTTGCTGTTAGGTGGCGTCATGAGGCCTTACCCTTTTTGTGCGACCTTCGCTTATGGTTCGTCGCCTTTGCTGAACCGTCGCTTGTCGTCTGGAGAGATGGAGCCCATCTGCTGGATGACGCCATGCGCTTCCCGCTCGAGAGCAGCTACTTCTTCCGCCGAAATAGCTTGGGTGATGGCATCCAGGATAAGCCGGGCGTTCGCTTCTTTGTCTTTTGAGACATAGGCCCAGATGAACGCGAGCTGATGGTCGACCCGGCCACCGTCGCCGCGGGCGAAGGATAAGGCTAGGCGGACCTGGGCCAAGGACATGCCGCGGAGGGCGGCTTCAAACCAATGCTCGTTGGCCTTGGCTCCATCTATGGGGGTTCCGCGCCCGTCGATATAGAATGACCCGAGGTTGAAGTGGGCCCTTGGGTCTCCTTCGTTCGCTGCGGCTTGATACCATTTAAACGCTTCCGCGTCATCCACGGGCACGCCGAGTCCATCCCCGTAGGTGACACCAAGATTGAACATGGCTTTAACGTGACCTTGGGCGGCGGCCTTGCGGAGCCATGACCTGGCTTGTTCCTGATCCTGCTGGATGACTCGACCATTCTGGCACATCACGGCATACTGGAACTGCGCCTCTGGGTCGCCGCCTTCCGCGCGCATGCGCGTCAGGTCGACCACGCCCACGGAAATGTTCATTCCCGGAATGTGCGGATGGGGCATGCTGCCAAATACTTCTCCGATTCGCCGGCGTTGGGGTGTCTCCCCGGATTCAGATGGGTGGCTCATGTAAGGAATAATTTCAGTCGGAACAAGGGGCAGAAGTTTATTGAAGGCCTTGATGAGTAATGAGTCAATCGGGGTATTGATGCGCAAAAAGGATTTAATCATTGAAGAATGAAAGGATAATCTAGACTTATGTTCATGGCTGATACCTCCGGCATTCGTTCAGGCTTAAAAGGTAATATTGATGAGGCCTTGCGGCTATTCGCGATGGATACGGAGTGGCCCGGTCTGAGTCTAGATGAGACGGAGTTTGTCCTCGAGGAGGCCTTGAAGTGCTACGGCTCGGTGGCGGACGCTTCCCAGATCCGAACGCTCTTCGCATTCTATCGTCGCTACCTCGGCATGGCCGACGTCGCCCGCCGGCAGGCCCTGCTGACACGTATCACGGAGTTCGTCAGTGATGGTCGCCAGAATCGCTACCTAGCATTGCTCTGCTTCCTGAACGCCGACAACGACGGACAAATTATCTCAGGCGCCGCACTCGATATTTCGATGGTGATGCCACAGGAGAACGGCGACCCGCTGACGGGACCTAAGCATGTAGCCTTACACGGTTGTGGCGGGCTGCGGGCCAAGATGGGGCGACCCGGCTCTGACGATGAAGGCCATGCGGCCGCGGGCCTTCTTCTGCTGGGTGACATGCGCTTGCTTCCGATGCTCGAGGAGATCTGGGAACGGCTGACGCCTGAGGCGCGCCGCCGCATGGTTCAGCGCCGTAGTAATCTGGTATCGGCGGTGATGATCGAATTCCTGCTACGTCGGCTGGAGGCGGATAAGACGGAAGAGTATTTCGGCGAACTCGGGGCGGCCCTGTACAAGCTACCCGAAATCGCAGTTAATCAGCCCATCAAGGCGGTTCTCGATATCCGGCGAAACTTCGGCCTGCCGCCCGGCAAGGAACCGATGGAGCTGGTCGGGAGAGAAGATATACCCGCTGCCTTCGCTCGCTTTCGGCCTCGTCTACAAGCCCTCATCGACCGTGAGCACGGCCCCATTAAGGTCCTGAATGCGACTATCTCGGTCTGGGCTGAGGCCGCGGGCTGGTCTCCCCCAGAGGAAGGAAACAACAACCCTGATGCCTCGGACGACGAGGAAGAAATCGACGACGAAGAGGAATACACGGATATTCTATCCGAGGAACTTCATGCCGAGTTTGAAGAAATGAGTGACGGCGACGACTTTGTCGATATCTCGGACGACATCTATTTCTGGAAAAACCCTTACAAAACCAAGGACCTCACTGCCGACGAGGTGAAGCGCGAGTTTACGGCGACCCCGGTCTTCCCGTTGCTCGTAACCGGTATCTTCAATCCATTCGGCCCGACGGTGAACATCTACCTGGTTCAGCGCGACGTTCTCGATCAGTGGAGGATGGTCCTGCTGCGCCTGAATCCGTTTTCCTGCACCAAAGCCGAGATAGGCAAACTAGACCCTGACCGGGTAAACCTCGTGCCTGGGGTACTCGATGAGTCTCGCTGTGTAGAACGGAAGTCTTTCGCGATGGCTGGCCGTTCGGCCGAGGCTTTGGATGGCGCCCATGACTACATCCTGAGGATCTTGCTTGGACGTAGCCGACTTCAGGGTTCGTTCACCCTATGTCATTCGACGACCGCGATTGACCCGGATAAGACAAGGAAGCGCGTAGCCGCAGCTTATCGCGGCACCAAGAATGGACGTGATGATCTGAATGACCTGCGAGATAAACAAAAGCTCACCAATCCTTGGGCCCGGGTCGATATGGCGGAAGCTGTCCGGCGCATGCGCGAACCTAAGTCCGAACCAACGCCACTCACACGAGCCGAATCCGCGGAGTTGGCCGGACTCGTGCTTGAACCGACCCAGCAGCGCATCGAGATGCTCAACCTACTCCAAGCGTGGGAAGGGGCTGTTGAGCATTCTGGTCTGACGCCCCTACTGACGCGTGAGCAGTTACTCAACTGCCTGGTTTTCCTCACGCCAGATATGCCGAACCTAATCAACCTACAGGGACCCATTAACGGCGATAAAGAAGGTAATCCTTCACCCGGGGAGAAGAAGGAAAAAAAGTTATCTTCCCCTGATTACCGTGGGCCGTTGGGTATTCTTGAAAAGGTCGCGATTTGGGAGGTCTATCTTATCATCGTTGGTTTCGTGTGGGCTTTGGTTTGCGCCCAATGGCTCTTGGCAGTTCTAATCTTCTTCTTCTTTTTCATACATAGCTTCCGAGTCGCTATGATGGGAGTTCGTCAACCGTTTTCTAGATGGCTGGCGGTAATCAACTTCGGGCTGCTCGGCTCCTACGCTTGGTATCGTTTTGTCCGTCCAGATGCATGGTACGTTGAGTCGCCCGGTTCGCTCTTGCTCTTTAAGTTAATAACAGGATGGGCCGCCATTATGTTCTTGGTTAACCTCGGCTTCTATACCTACGCCCAGCGCATGAAGGAGGCTCCTGACAAGCCGGACTAAGCTTCAGCGTCCTGATCGTTGTCGCGTGGTTAAGCGATTCCGGTTCGCGCTGGTTCGCAGTCGGACTCTATGGGTTGATGCTCTGGCATGTCGGCTACCGCATCCATCAGCATAACTTTGTTAATCCGCTCGGGTGCAGCGTTCGTGCTTCTCGACGTCTTGGTGCTTTGGTTGGGCTCAATGTGTTTCTTGAATCTCATCTGCTTCGACTACTCCAAGCAGATGCGCGAAGTCCCGGATGAACCAGCCTAGGAGAAGGAGATTATCTGCGGCTTTCAGGGGTGCACAAGGAATAGGAGATTATGGACGGTTCTTCGAAAAGGGATTGCCGCTGCGAAAAGACCTGCAAGCATTTGTAAATGCAGCCGTTATCAATGCGATCGCGCAACTTTGCCCGCTGTAAAGGATGCGGTGAAGAACGACGATTTTTGGAGAGAGGTGACTTGGGCGTCCTTTTCGGTCCCCCTTGGCTTTGCGTAAGGTGTTATTTCAACTACGTCAGGCAACGCGCAAAATCTTCTGTGGTCTTTGATCAGGTATCCGCAGAGGAAGTGCGCGCCAAGGTGGCAATAATCACAGCCGCCTACGATTGCTTTCCTGATGATGAGACAGAAAAAGAACGTTGTATTCGACTGCTTGCGCTGGAGCAACTGCAGATGTTCCTGGACAGCAAGAACGTTCGGGTCGCCATCGCCGACGATCTCGGTCTCCGCCCTGAGCGCCTTTTTCCGCGGACGCTCGAAGATGCAGGTGGGTATGATGATCGTAAGGATGTCATTATCGCTCAGGTGAGGGAAGTGCGTACCAGGAATGAGGGCGATCTGCGTGCTTCTCTCATGGCAAAAGCGATCTTTCTTGCCCTCGGGATCATCGTAGCTGTCGTTTTGTACCGTGCTTGGAAGTAGGAGCCTTACGCTTGCGTCCGTCGCTACGGGATGATGCCGTGAGCTACGAGTGACTTAAACGTCCAGCTGCCCTGTTTGATTCGCGCCTCGTTTCTGGATGCTTCCGACATGTTTTCCGTATCGAAGGACTTCAACGGGAAATCAATGTTTACTCGTAAGGCCTTTCGTTGACAGGCTCGAACATTGCTTATTGTAGAATGCCATGGCCTCAATCGATGAATGGTTGGACGTCTGGCTTTCGGCAACCGACTTGGCGAAGCATGGGGAGTATCGCAGTCCAGGGCCGCTACACGTCTATGCGATGACCGCGACCGGCGATGGACCTCAGTTTAGCGGTCACTTGCCGGCATGGGAGAGCTTTGCTAAGCAGCTGAACGGCGCCCAAGTCACCATGGGAATGGTGGCCGTGGAAACTGAAGTCGATTATGCGTATTTCAAGTACCCGGGCGTTACGCTCGCCTTTGAGAGCCCATTCGGTGGGTCGGCTGTCGCTCGCGAAGTGATGACCAAGCTCGGACAGCTCGGTATCGGCGGCATCTTGGCCGAGACCGATAGGGGTGGTCGGTTCGGAGTGCTCCGCATCCTCATGACGCCTCGTTGGTATGCCCAGACTGACGATCGGCTCTTCGGCTTGGATTGGGCAAACGTACCGAATGATCCTGTGCACTGTGAGGAGGCCAAGAAGGCTTGGGCAATGGGGATCCACGCCGCACTCCGTGAGGCGCTATCGGAGATACCCTCCATGTGCATCGATACAGTGCGTTTTGGTGCCTTTGAGATCGTGGATTGGCTCCATGACCTCGGCCCTCGTGAGTCGACCTTTCTTTACGGGGCTAAGCCCCGCCAGCTTGCGGAAGCTCTTGGGAAGCTTGGCAGTTATGATCTGGACGCACTCTCCAGCGAGCTCCCAAGGGCTTTCGTCGAAGAAGGTCCGTTGCTCACCCTTTATGACGTGCTGGAGGACGAGGCGAGCATGGATTGGCTCAAGGAAGAACTCGCCTCACCAGAGTGCTTGCTACTTCATGTCCGTGGCCGCGCCGCAGGTGTGACCAGCGATCTCCTTTTCGTGCTTCTGCGCCGCCGGCCGGATGGGCGCATTTGGCTGACCGTAGTAAAGTTCTATCCTAACGAAGGTGGCATCCGTGACGACGTATTCGAGGTCGATCCGGCTTGCTTGACTTGGCCGGTGAACGGGCGTCAGCCGTTGAAAGGAGCAGACACCGTCTTGCTCGCATTCATCAATCGCCATGGGGATGTCCATGATGCCGGCACTTTGCACGCACGTCTCCCGATAATCTCTTTATCCAGTAGCCGGAAGGCACTGATGGCCTGGTTTCGCAAGTCGGAGACCTCGGCTGAGGATTACGAGTTGGTTAAGGATCTCCGTCGTCGCGTGCATATGGTAATGCGCCTGACCTTTGATGAAATCGTCGACCAACGTGAGTTGACCGATGAGGAAGCCAGCGAACTGTACGAATGGCTTACGGAAGAAGGTCAGCAGAGGATCGAGTTAGAATGGTTGGTTCATCATTGGAATATAGCACAACGACCCAACGGCCTTCCGGCAGACCAAATCGAAGGATGGTTTTCTTGAGGAAAATGCCGCGTCAGCCTTGCGTGGCCAAATGACTCCGGGTAACCTCTAGAAACATGCCAATCCCAAAGAAAATCATAGAGAAAGCCATGGCTGGAAACGCCCTGGCTCAACTCGAACTCGGTCGGTATCATGCCGAGGGTAGGGATGTTCCTTATGACCTCGACGAGGCCTACCGCTGGTTCAGGTCGGCGGCCAATCATGAACTTCCCGATGCACTATTAGAGGTAGGCTTGGCTCATGAGTATGGGCTAGGGACTGATGTGGATTATGATGCGGCGTTTGAACTCTATATGGAGGCGAACAGGCTTCATCCGAAACCATTACCGTTCACGATCCGAGGTATGGTGCTCACGCAGAATCTCTGTCTAGCGAAGCATCGAGGTCAGCTTGCCCTTGCCGAAGCTGGGTATGCCCATTGCCAGTGGGCTTTAGCCTATGGCCCGCAGCGTGAAAACCAGTGGGAAGAAAATAAGGATAGCCATGAGTGGACCCGTCGCGCGGCCGAACAAGGCTACCCCCCTGCGTTCAAGGCAATGGCCTGGATGATTACAGGAGGGCGTGGTTTACCGTCGGACGAAGAAAAGACCCTTGAATGGCATCTTAAGGCCTATGAACACGACAAACTCATGGCGAAATCTATTTCATCGCTTTATGCACCCTCTGATCCCGGGAGCTGGTTGTCAAAGCACCTGGATCCACATGTGAGGGGGGTCGTCCCAGACAAGGCGAAATCCGAAGAATGGAACCGCACCTGGCAGCGCCACCACCGTGAGCGACGGATGCTGGCGACTGCGGGGGGCTCGCCTAACGATGCGAAAGAACTTGGGACCCTGTTCTTGGAAGGTAAGGATGGGGCTCCGCAAGACTACGCCGAAGCGATGAAATGGTTCCTTAGGGCTACCGAACTCGGAGACAGTTGGTCCTGCGGGCAAATCGCAAAGATGCACCTGCGCGGACTGGGTATTCCGATGGACGTCGATAAAGGTCTCGCTTGGCTAGATCGCCAGTTTGCGATGACCTTCTGTGATGGCAGCAAGGTGATTGACCATGGCGTGATCTATCATTGGGCGATGCGGCCGATTGTCGAAGGTCGCCTCGATCATCTCAACGAGCAAGCTTTGTTCGATTGGCTCCAGGCCCGAACTCGGATTTATGCCGATGACTGCGGCGCCTTGAGCGGCAACTATTACGGCGAATCAGAGACCGCCCATCTAGCCGTGCATGTCTGCAAGTCATTCAGAGAGCATACGTTCGTGAAGGAGGAGCTTAAACCTGACGAGCAGAAGATCGTTGAATATCGCATCGGCCGCATCTCCCGTCTTATGGAGCGCCAGAAGATGACGATGATCGAGCTCGCTAAGTCCGGCGATGCGCAAGCACAGTTCTGGTACTCAAAGACATTCACTAAGTACAAGGCCAAGGGCGGGAATGCCTTGAAGTGGCTCCTAAAGTCAGCTGAACAAGGTTTTTCTCCTGCGCAGTACGAGGCGGGCCACGATTATGTGAGGGGAGATGGAGCTCCAGTTTCTGAGCCGGATGCTCGTAAGTGGCTTCTTAAGGCTAGTCTGAAGGGGCACATCTGGGCTCAGCGCGAACTCATCAGAATCCTGTCGGGCACCCAAATCTGGGGCGATTACGAAAAGGATTTCCAACACAAGCCTAGTTCCGAAGATCTCCTAGAAGGGTATGCATGGTCGATCGCCTGCGGATATCGAAGGGGTGTATCCAAGGTTTGGGCCAAGTATTCACCTGAGAAGGTCTTGGCTGCTTATCGCCGCGCCGAGGAAATCCGCCGCGATATTCAGGTGCATGTTTCGATTAAATAGAAAATATTTCCACGCGCTCGTGCTGGTAGTTCATATGTAATTCTGAGTCGGGTGAGGTAAAGAACTATGCAGGTTTTGGTCATCACATGGAGAGACCGATGACTTCATACAGCTGATGGTGAAGCCTTAACGTAATATTTACATGTTAATTTGCATATGATAAATATTACGTTAAATTCTATACTAATGAATAAAAAAGATGAAGTCGCTCGCATCGTGTCACGCGTAGTCGATGAATGGGCGCACGATTTTAAGACGAGGCATATCGCTGAGCATCAGGACCCTGAAGGGGCTATTAACATGAAGATACACAACGTCTTCATTAAGGCTCTCGGACCTGAGCTTCAGTATTACACGGCACTCGTTAGGTCGCTGGATAGTTCTCTTGGAAACATGCTTGAAAAAATGGCCATAGAGATAGCTAAACTGAACTACGAAGTGAGCCAATCGGTGGAGGGTCCACTTGGTGCAAGCCAAACATCCGAGATAGCTAAATTGCTGGAATCTTACAAGAGCCGTCAAAACAGGGTACCCAGGGAAGCTGATTACCAATTCCTGCGGTCTGGGAAGCCTAGTGGAGCAACCACCAAGCGCCATGATAGCGATTACTACCTGAGGGACAGGGAGACTGGTATCAGTTATCTAATCGAGCTGAAGATTGGAGGAGATCTAGATAACAAGAAGGCAAGGTCTGAGAAGGAGGCGCTGCTTGAACAATTAGCGATCTTGTCAAACAAGGTCGATAATCGTACTACCAAGATCCTGATTAGGTTCGCCACAGCCTACAATAGGTTCGGCGAAGACAAACCTTGGTTGCAAGGTCGGGTGCGGCAGTTCTTCGCCGACGAGGAACTGCTCATTGGTAAGGATTTTTGGAACTTTGTGTGCAAGAATGACATGGGTTATCAGCTAGTTACTTCATGCTATGAGAATAAGGCTGACGTCATCCGTGCGGCGCTTGATGCTATCAGGAACAAGTATATCGGATGACGAAACGAAACCATAATGACGCACTTGAATCGCCCTTGATCAAGTGGCCCGGGGGTAAATCGAAGGAATTCCAGCACTTCTCAGAGCTGATTCCGCGATTTGATCGTTATGTTGAGCCGTTCTTCGGAGGGGGGGGGGTCTTCTTTCACCTTCAGCCAGAACGATCACTCATCAATGACGTGTGCCTTGAGTTGGTTCAGTTCTACCGCTACGTTAAAGGTGAGTCTGGCTCCGAAGAGTTTGCCAAGTTCCTGAAATCATACGCAGAAACGTGGGCGCTGGCCGGCCAGGTTTCTTTTAAAATGATGCCAGAACTTAAGAAGATCTATGCGTCACAGTCTTCGTTCGGCTCGCCAGTGGGGGATATTCGAACTTCCCTGGAAGTGGTTATAGAGAAAAATATGACCATCTGCACGCTTCTTTCTGCGGCTCCGATCTGCCTAGATAAGACTTTATTCTGGGAGGAAATTAAGGATGCGGTTGTTGAGAAAATGATGCGAACTGCTAAACTAGAGAAGACTAAGGGCGAACTGCCTGCGGGTGATCTCGAGAAGAATATCGAGACCGGTATACGCGGCGGTATCTACATGTATTTTAGAGGGATGATGAATAGTCTACGCAGTTCTAAGCCATCCATGATGCCTCTCCGGATTGCCAACTATTACTTCATTAGAGAGTTTTGTTATGGATCGATGTTCAGGTATAATTCTTCTGGTGATTTCAATATTCCGTACGGTGGCATCGGTTACAATGAAAAGGATTTCACGGGTAAGGTGAATCGCATCCTTTCCGAAGAAGTAAGGGGATTGTTTTCTGGAGCTGAGATCGGCAATGAAGACTTCGAAGATTTCCTAAATTCTGCCAAAGTTGGGAAAGGAGACTTCATGTTCCTCGACCCTCCTTATGATACGGATTTCAGTGCATATGAGAATGCCGAGTTTGGACAGAATGATCAGGCGAGATTGGCCAGTTTGCTTGCCGGCACTAAGGCGAAATTCATGTTGGTGATTAAGAACACCCCCTTCATTTACTCGCTGTATGCCGATAAGCCCGGCATGAGGATGGCGGCATTTGACAAGAAGTATCTTTATAATGTGCGCGGTCGTAACGATCGCGAGGTTGAGCATCTTATCGTGTACAATTACGAACCTCCGCAGGGGCAGCTGCTAACTTGACGTCTTTAGTCAGTCTGCAGCATTCTCCTGATTGCTGATAGCGATAGCGGTGGCTGTGTAGTATGGGCTACGCGATGGCAGTTTGGGCAGAGCGGGATGAGGTTTTTGATGGTGTTCTTTCTAACCCCGTCGGAAATAGGAACGACGTGATGAAGCTCAATGCAGTCTCTTTTGACGGCTTTGTACTTGGAGCGGAAATCTAGTCCGCAGGCTGTGCAGATTGAGCCATGCATCTTCAAGGCCAGTTTTCTCAAAGCTTGGCTCCTAGCCGCCTTGGTCGCCGTTCTAAGTGTCAGATGGCCCTCCGAGACATGCAGATGCTCATTTTCAAGGTCACTGAGATTTAAGACGCCATGTGCCGAGCCGTCGGCAGTATGCTTCATTCCTTCCGCTGTCAGGGCTAACAAACCACCACCGTCTTTCCCCTTGACGTATTTGGCAAAGCCTTTTTTGACCAGAGTCCTGTGTGAGACCAAGTTTCGCACCTTCTGCGAGAAATGGTCATCTTGGCGACCATCCAAGATGGCCAAATCCTTGCCTTTCGGACCCAATGATGAACGTAGTTCATCAATAAGCTTGGACATTGTTATCGACCCGCCGTTTCGCCGCATTGCTGATAGCGCTGGTAAAATAAGGTCTTTCTCGGATATTTGTCCCATCTTTTAACTTTTAATATTAACTTTAGACCTGGCAAGACGGGACGGAGTTGCTGGAGGCAGTGGCTGCGGGTGGGTTGGGGTATAGATGATGCC
>JACCDW012017548.1_pt1 | contig 11906 bp, 13 predicted proteins | sample 7449781 | NCBI WGS metagenome assembly JACCDW01 (sample SAMN15323449, study PRJNA562643) | freshwater metagenome | isolation source: river surface water | place: USA:Blue River Watershed | collected 2017-08-18
CGAGCCGGTTGTTGGCGCACATGTTTTCTTGTAAAATCAAGAACTTGTGGCGATTTAGCTCAGTTGGTTAGAGCGACGGAATCATAATCCGCAGGTCCGGGGTTCGAATCCCTGAATCGCCACCACTAAATTCCAAAAAGTTTTCTCTCAGCTCGGATCAATTGTTCAAATCTTCCGCGCTCCGCCAAAATGACCTTTACTCCCTTGCTCATGGCCACATAAGCATGCCAGGAGCCCCGCACCACGCGGGGCTTTTTTCTTTGAACTCCAGACTTCAACCCTCCGACGGGGAGTCAATCAGAGCTACTAGGTTGGGGTGGCATCTGAAATAAAGCGCTGGGTGTACGGCGGGAGCAGAGTACTGCCTTGTCTAGTATCTCGCAGAAATATGGAGAGCAGTCTGTTGATTGCTATCTCCAGATAACTAACCCTCGAAGTAAACTAGATCGCCCCTTGTGTCTTTGCAGGAAATGAAATGCCAATAGCCATTGATTATCAAGATCCTCCGCTGGAACCATTAGATTATTTTTTGTCGGGCAAAGTTGAAACTTCTCATGGCGCGGCGTATTGCACTAATGAATTCTCATTGAGAGGGGCTTCTGAACTGCGCATCGGGGTAAGGTGGGTTTATTCAAATCAAATCGACTATGAAAGTCGAGATTACATGTGCCGTTATATCGAGTTGCCCTTCTGGGATCCAATCGAATTAGTATCCGAATTGAAAAAATCAGCCATAGAGGTATACGGAGAAGATTTTCATGACGACATTCTGCAACAAATGAAGATTTATCTAAATAGCCCAGCTGATTTAAATATCGAAGAAGACTGGGATAATTTGCCTGAATTTGACAAAAAAAACTTCCCATTTGCTTGTCAGCTAGTTCTTTTACTTGCGCTGGAGAACAAAGACGAGTGGAATTCAGAGACGCTTATATCCCAGATTAATAGATGCTATAAAAAAGGGCATAAGGGCATTCACTTGGAGATAGTTTGGTTTCAATACGATGACCCCGAACAGTTCGAAATTCGATTATTAAATAGTTGGGAAAATGAGCCTCAATATATATATCCAAGCGGAGAAACTCGAGGAACGATAGTACCAAAGGTCTTTTTTTCTTTCGCTCAAGAGCTTGAGTGAAGAAAATTACTTTTGGCACTTAGACTCTGTAACAGACGAGTGCAGACTGCTTTTCATTGATCAGGTCTGATAGTTGTGATCGGCAAGAACTAAATTTGATGCTTGTATCGTCATACTGCGTCGAGCGCTTCCATCGCGAAATGCTGTCAAGTCGGTCTGACCTCTTGGGTTACATGGACGTTTGAGGAGAATTTACACTCGTCGTCTAGTCTAGAAATCAAATACACTTCGTTTTTGTGGTGGGCTATGAAATCCTAACCCATACTGCCTCTAAAAAATTGAAGGACGGGTATGAACAAATCTGTTTCACCGCCAAGAATCAGATTATCTTTGCCAAGAATCGCGCTCTGCGCAAACTATTGCCCCTTTCGGAAATAGGTGGCCTTGATCTGCTGCCCTCGGGTGTGAATCTCTCCCGCCTGCTGAGCAACTGCCTTCACCGTTACTTAAAGTAACGGTTCCGTGCCGGCCCAGAGCACCAAACCCGCATTACTCGTTTTATTACACGGCGGGGTTTGACCCTTATAAGTCATTGATTTAGTTTGGAAAAATTGGAGCGATTTTCATCATACTCTGTCGGTCCGGGGTTCGAATCCCTGACACCACCAAAACTCGTTTATTTTGACCTCAGCAAGTTAGCGAAGCAACCCCTGCTGGACCGCAGGGTCAACCAAAGGGATTGGGCTGCAGCAGCCCATGTGTTGGGGCGTTGGGTCTACGGAGGGGGTAAGGTGCTTCCCGGGCTGATTAATCGAAGACGAAGCAAAGTGGATCTGCTTTTTACAAGCTCATCACATCGTAGACTTCAGATAAAGTAAAGTTCGTCCGCAGGATATGCCTCAATGGGCGGTGGTGATACTGCCAAAAAGATTAAGGGTATAGATAAAGAAGTAAGAACCTCTACAACCGTGAAAACGGTCGCAATTAGCGAGGTTGTATTAGACAACAAAAGCGCTTCAAGTCAAACAAAAGCCACCCTTCAATAACTCCGCTGGCAAGGTCATGCCGCGATAAAACCCATATACTGCAGTGGCTATCAATAAGAGGGCAGCAAGGTATCGTACCCAGACCCTCTGTCCAAACTGCATCAAAGCACCGCTGACCTTCGTCAATACCAATAGGCTGGGCAAGGTGCCCAATCCCATCGCAAGCATCAGCAATGCACCAACGATTGGATCACCCGACAGAAATGCGAGGGCCAAGACCCCGTAAACTAAACTACAGGGTACCAAGCCCCAGAGCATTCCCGTCATCCAGCGCGTTAGACCTCTTCGCGATTTTGTGAAACGTTTGGCCCACCATAGCGATAAGGCTTGTGCTGTTTTCTGGCCAAAGAGATGAGTAATTTTCTTGCCATACGGATTTATCAGGCGATAAGCCTGATAGAGGAGAAGAGCCGCAGTAATACCAAATAGAACGCGCTGAACCGGAATCACCCCCTGGCGCCAGAACGCGACTCCGAACCAAGCGGCACCTGCACCCAAGGCCATGTAGCTTCCGATCCTGGCCAGGTGAACTACCATTTGATCCAACATGACCATTAACCGATTGGGATAAATCTGGATCTTCGCTACGGATTGGTCAATCGAGGCCGCGATTCCGCCGCACATCAGGGCACAATGCCAGCTACTTGCAAGGGTTGCCAAGAAAATTCCGAAAAATAATGTACTGGTGAGCATGGGGGTGTGAACTAAACGTCTTTTCGACTCTAGGTTAGAATATGCATCATCATGAATACTTCTTCCAGTAAAGATATTCTGAGTAAGTGCTCTACCTGTGTCTTAGGGCAATTCTGCTTACCGCTTGGTCTTTCTGCAAACGAAGTAAATCAGATTGATACTCTCGTCAAAGATCGTGTCCACCTCAGCAAAAGAGATACCTTATACCGACACGGCGAGCCACTCGAGGCTTTGTATAGCGTTCGCTTTGGCACCCTAAAAACAGAACTCTCATTACCCGATGGCCGCGCGCAAATCATTGGCTTTCATATGCCCGGTGAGATTCTGGGTTTAGACGGCATTGGACAGCACCAATACCAATCCAATGCCATGGCGCTTGAAGAGAGCGAGGTCTGCATTATTCGCTTCTCCCAGTTCGAAACCTTAGCATCACAAATTCCCAGCTTGCAACATCAATTTCACCGCATCCTAAGTCGTGAACTAACGCAGGATCAACGTCACCTGCTGTCATTGGGGACCCTCAGAGCCGAAGAGCGATTCGCGGGATTTCTGATTAACTTGTCCCAACGGTATGCAGCACGTGGATATGAATTTACTGAATTTGATCTAAAAATGAGCCGTGAAGACATTGGTAGCTATCTAGGGATTCAGATTGAAACGGTGAGCCGGATGCTGTCACGATTTACTGAGTCCGGCCTTTTACAAATTAAACAACGCCACGTCAAACTGATTGACGTTGAAGGACTCTATCAACTCGCCGGGGTACTAAAGCCGAGTGATAAAACGAATTGTGCATCACCGCTGCGGCCTAGCTAAGCAGATCATCGTCGACTGACTTAACATCCAAAAAGGGGCCTCGCACAATCAGTAGCGATAAAGCGCTTGAGATTGCACAGATCAACCAAAAGCCAAAAAAACCGATTGAGTAGATTGCCTCATCGGATAGATTATGCGGCTGCCCAAATATCAATAAATCTTCAGGCCTCAATAAACTAAATACCGTTCCTTCGGCAATAATAGCGGCCAAAAAAGAGGGCCATAGAATCCAAATCGCAATCCTTAGCTTCACGGCTGCACCTGTTCAACCTTAAGGCCCCGCCGAACGCCATCCCGTACCGGCTCATCAGTGTGTACGGTGAACGCCAAATAAATGGTGAACACGCAACCCATTGCCGCCAATGCGGGCCCTAACATTAATAGCCAGGGCCAGAGCTGTTTCCACCATGGTTTTATAGTTTGTAATTCTACTTCCACAACGAACCCCCTTTATTGTCGTGGCACGATGAAACTTGATTTCTCATCTCGCGAACGAACTCTGTCACCTTCCTGACCACGAAACTCAAACTGAATGGGATGCGCGCCGGATCTCACCCCGTTGATCGCCACGCTCACCTTCACCGGAATCAATAAATTGCTTGCTGGTGCAATCACAACGTTGTGAATTATCTTGCCGCCGGTATCAAGCACGGCGATATTAGGTAACCCCGTTGCCTTAATATCGACGCGCATGGGTGACTCTGAAGAGTTCATGAGTTGTACTCGATAGACGTTCTCAATATAACGACCATCAACCTCACGAGCGAAAGCACCGCGGTCTTGCATGACATCAACCCGTAGGGGGTTGCGTGTAAAGAGCGAGAATAAGAATACTGAACTCAGCACAACTATAATTGACGTATAAATCAAGATGCGCGGGCGAAATACATGCCCAAGTGCTGACTGATTCAATTTACGATTTAGCATGGCACGCTCGGAGGTGTAGCGTACTAAGCCCTTAGGGTAGTCCATCTTATGCATCACTTGATTGCACGCATCAATGCAAGCGCCGCAACCGATACACATATATTGCAAACCATCACGAATATCAATGCCCGTGGGGCACACCTGCACACAGATACTGCAATCGACACAATCGCCTAAGCCCTTAAGCGCTTGATTCTCTGATTTATTACGGCTGCCACGAGGATCACCGCGCACCTTATCGTAGGTCACAACAAAGGTGTCTTTGTCCACCATCACGCTCTGAAATCGTGCATAGGGGCACATATACTTACAAACCTGCTCGCGCATAAAGCCCGCATTACCCCATGTTGCAAAGCTATAAAAAAGCAGCCAGAACGTCTGCCATGGTCCGAGAGAAAAGGCCAGGATATTGGCGTTGAGTTCTTTGATGGGCGTGAAATACCCAATGAAAGTAAATCCAGTCCAGAGCGCTATTGCAATCCATAAGACATGTTTAGTAATTTTGAGTCGCCACTTTTTAAAACTCCATGGCCACGCTTCGCCATCTAAGCGAATGCGGGCAAACCGATCGCCCTCCACCTTGCGCTCAATCCACATGAAGATTTCGGTATAGACCGTTTGCGGGCAGGCGTAGCCACAGAATAAGCGGCCTGCGACGGCAGTAAACAGAAAGAGGCTAAGCGCCGATAAAATCAGGAGCAGTGTGAGGTAAATCACATCCTGTGGCCACAACACTAAACCGAAGATATAAAACTTACGCTGCACCAAGTCAAATAAAACGGCCTGACGATCATTCCAGCTCAGCCATGGAAGCCCGTAGTACAGTAGTTGGGTCAGTGCCACGAAGACTAGACGCCAGCTCGCAAACGGCCCACTCACCGAGCGCGGATAAATATGCTTACGAACTTCGTAAAGCGACTGCTCCACGATCTCAATCACAGGCTTGCTGTTGCCAGCAGTCTGTGACGATGAGGCCTGGTTCATGGCGCTATTTCTTCGCACTCATCGGCTGATGCGACAATCCCCAGACATACGCCGTCAGGATTTGAATCCTTTCCGGAGTTAGGATTGCCTCGTGCCCCGGCATGACACCGTTACGACCTTTTTGCACCGATTCAGTAATCGCCTTTTCTGAACTTCCGTAGAGCCAAACTTTGTCGGTTAAGTTAGGCGCACCTAGAGCATTATTTCCTTTTCCGTTTGCTCCATGACAGGCGACGCAATTCGTTTTAAACACCGCTTCGCCCTGTGCGATACGCGGATCTTTAGCAGTTAAGCTCGAGAGGCTTCGAAGATAAGCGACTACCTCGCCAATTTCGGCCGTGCTTAGGTGGTCAAAGGCCGGCATGACACCGGCACGTCCTTGCACAATCGATGCCCGAATCATCTCTGGTTCGCCACCATACAAATAATCTTGATCATGCAGGTTTGGGAATCCCTTCGATCCCCCCGCATCTGAGCCATGGCACTGTGCACAATAGTTCAGAAATAGGCGCTGGCCCATTTCTTTTGCCTTTGAGTCAGCCGCAACCTGCTCGATGCTCATCTGCATGTATTTGGCATAGACCGGTCGCAGATCTTTATTTGCAGTCTGTACCGATTGTTCGTGTTCTGCTTGAGTGCTGTATCCCAGCATCCCTTGATAAGCCCCCAGCCCTGGATAGAGAATGAGATAAATTGCGCCAAAAATACAGGCGATGATGAACATCCACATCCACCACCGTGGCAGTGGATTGTTGAGTTCACGCAAGTCATCATCCCAAACATGGCCTGTATCGGTTACGTTACCTGAAGAATCCGTAGTTACTCTTGCTTTACGCTGCGACATCAATAGCCATACGCACCAGATAATGCCGACGATTGTTACGATCGCAATAAAACTACTCCAGCTCGGGCCAAAAAAATCACTCATGTTTGATCCTTCTAAAACTCATCCGGAAGTGCGAATGGTAAATTTGCTGACTCCTCATTGGCATCCTTGCGATGCCTCGACCAAGCCCACCAAATAATTCCTAAAAACACAAATAAGCCAAAGGTACTTGATAGTGCCGACAGATGAGCGGTAAATGCTTGCATGCTAATCTCCTTTATCGGCTAGCAGTTTGCGTGGTGGAACGGCGATTAATACCTAAGCCCTGCAAATAAGCCACTAAGGCATCTTCTTCTGTCTTTCCGTCGAGCTCTTTCGGGGCATTCGCAATCTCTTCATCGGTATATGGAACCCCTAACCGGGCGAGTGCACGCATGTGTTTTTGAATACTCGTTATATCTGCTGGCGCATTGAGAAGATACGGGTACGCCGGCATATTCGATTCTGGAACAACATCACGGGGGTTACGCAAGTGGATGCGGTGCCAGTCATCTGAGTAGCGGCCGCCGACACGGGCAAGATCGGGCCCTGTCCGCTTGCTCCCCCAGAGAAATGGGTGATCAAAAACCGATTCACCAGCGACAGAGTATGGGCCATATCGCTCGGTCTCTGAACGCAGTGTGCGAATTTGCTGGGAATGACAGCCAACGCAACCCTCCCGCTGGTAAATATCGCGTCCCGCCAATTGCAATGCAGTAAACGGCTTGATTCCAGGGCTTGGCTCGGTGGTGGAGTGCTGAAAGAAAAGCGGCACAATTTGAACGAGACCAGCTACACTCACAACCAAAATGATGGTGATAATGAGCCAACCGACATTCTTCTCGAGTGTGGCGTGGGAGAAAAATTTATGCTGATCTGACATTTTCGCCTCCCGCTTAATGCGCAGCTTGGACATTTGTCGGAATCGGCGCATCGACAAAACGCTCACGATAAAGTGTCTTGTAGACGTTGTAAGCCATCAATAGCATGCCGCCTAAGTAACAGATACCTCCTAATAATCGAATCACATAGAAGGGATAACTGGCCTTGACCGATTCAACGAAGCTATAGGTCAGAGTGCCATCAGCCTCAAAGGCTCTCCACATCAAACCCTGCATCACACCAGCAATCCACATTGCAGCGATGTAGAGAACCACGCCAATGGTGGCAATCCAAAAGTGCAGCTCGATCAATCGGGTGCTGTACATCTCCTTCTTGCCAACCAGACGTGGGATGAGATAGTACAAGGAACCAATCGTAATCATGGCAACCCAGCCCAGTGCACCTGAGTGAACATGGCCGATAGTCCAGTCGGTGTAATGCGATAGGCTATTTACGGTCTTGATCGACATCATCGAACCCTCAAAGGTTGACATGCCGTAAAAGGACAGCGCCACAATTAAGAATTTAAGGATAGGGTCACTACGTAACTTGTGCCAAGCTCCCGATAGGGTCATGATGCCGTTGATCATGCCGCCCCACGAAGGTGCCAGCAGAATTAGAGAGAACACCATTCCGAGCGACTGGGTCCAATCAGGTAGTGAGGTGTACTGTAAATGATGAGGACCTGCCCACATATACGTGAAGTTAAGGGCCCAGAAATGCACAATCGATAAGCGATAGGAATAAATCGGGCGATCGGCCTGCTTAGGAATAAAGTAATACATCATGCCTAAGAAGCTCGTGGTTAAGAAAAAACCCACAGCATTATGGCCATACCACCATTGAATCATGGCATCTTGCGCGCCAGAGTATGCCGAGTATGACTTCCATAAACTCGCTGGCATCTCAATATTGTTCACAATATGCAAAATCGCAATGGTCAGGATATACGCACCAAAGAACCAGTTCGATACGTAAATGTGCTTGGTCTTGCGCTTGATGATGGTGCCGAAAAATACAATTGCATAGGCAACCCAAACAATCGTAATCAGAATATCGATGGGCAACTCAAGTTCTGCATACTCCTTGGAGGTCGAAAACCCGAGCGGCAAGGTAATCACCGCAGCGATAATTACAAGCTGCCAGCCCCAGAAGGTGAATGCAGCCAGGTTATCGCTAAACAGTCGGACCTGACAGGTACGCTGCACAATGTAATACGATGTTGCAAATAAGGCACTACCCCCAAAGGCAAAGATCACCGCATTGGTGTGCAAGGGTCTTAATCGACCGTAGCTTAACCAGGGAATGTTGAATGTGATTTCTGGCCAGATCAGCTGAGCCGCCAGAATCACCCCTACAAACATCCCAACAATGCCCCATAACACCGTAACAATGGCAAATTGGCTCACAACCTTATAGTTAAAGTTGGCGTCTTGCGTCCCACTGACGGCTACCGACATACGACCTCCCTACGCGAAATAACGGGGATAAACGCTTTCGGAGATTATCGGGTTAACGCAATATCGATATTTTGATTTAGATCAAGTTTTCGGGGGACCTTGAGGCGGCGGGATGTCGTCATCAAGCAGAATTGACTCGCCAGGGCCCTTCAGATCATCAAACTGACCCGCCTGAATCGACCAATAGAGGAGGTAGGCAAGGCTAGCCACCAACAGAAGCGATAAGGGAATCAGTAGATATAAACTTTCCATGTGGGCAGTGTAATCTAGGCCTTACGCAAACGCCATGCATTGAGCGTTACGAAAAGCGATGAGGACACCATCCCAATTCCAGCAACCCAGGGATTGATCCAAGCCATTATTGCCACCGGAAGTATCGTTACGTTGTAGAAGAATGCCCACAGAAGATTTTGCCGAATAATTATCTGGGTACGATGTGCTAGAGAAAGTGCCATCACCAATGTCCCCAGATTAGGGCTAACCAACACCGCATCCGCCCCAGCGGCTGCCAATGGAGCGCCACTTCCCATTGCGACCGATACATCCGCTTTTGCTAAAAAGGGTGCGTCATTAATCCCATCACCAATCGCGCACACTCTGGCACCAGCCGCTTGCAGTTGACGAATAAACTCATATTTTTCTTCAGGACTAGCACCACCAATGTAATTCGTGATTCTGTAGTGCTGTGCCCAGGCCTCGACAGTTGCCTGCGTATCGCCTGACAATAAATGAACTCCAATCCCATGGGTACGCGCATAGTGCAATAAATCTTCAACGCCCTCTCTAGGCCGATCCAGGAAGCCGAATCGGGCGATTAGTCCTTGATCATCGCCTAAGTAAACATAACTATAGAGCGGGTCAAATGGGGTTGCTACCGATTGTCCCGTTACCCAGTCGGCCTTGCCAAGTCGATAGTGGCCATTTGTCAGTCCTTTACCCAAGTGATTTTCGCTTCGTGTCAAAAACCTCTGGGGTACAACGCCACGCTCTCGCAGTGCTAGGCTAAGCGCGATGCCGAAGGGATGCGTTTGACCCTCTTCCATGCCAACTGCTAACGCCAAAACGTCAAATTCTTTCATACCATTGCGCAATACAGTGATGGTTTGCAGACGAGGCTCACCGATCGTTAGGGTTCCGGTTTTATCGATCACCAACGTATTTGCTTTACTCAGCCCTTCAAGTGCGCGACCATGAATCACAAATAAACCAATCCTGGTTAACGCACCCTGGGCGGCGGCCAGTGCTGTAGGTATCGCTAGAGATAATGCACATGGGCAGCTCGCCACTAACACGCCGAGTATCACCGTCCACGTTCGGCTTGGGTCCACGAGTAACCAGGCCGCACCACTGACGATCGCCGTGATGATTAGAAGAATCACGAATCGACCAGCCCATCGCTCAGCCAACCCCAACATAGGTGGTTTAGCCCCAAGTGCTCGATCCAGCAAAATTGCAATACCAGCTAACCGCGTGGTTTGACCCACCTCGGTGATCTCCATTGCAATACTATTTTGAATATTGTGCGTCCCCGAAAACAAGCGGTCACCAGGAGACTTTTGTACCGGCCGCGATTCGCCGGTCAATAACGCTTCACTCACACTGGTGCACGAATCGATTAGCACACCATCAGCAGGAATAATCTCACCCGGATCAACTCGGACTCGATCGCCGACAAGGCATCGCACGACGGGTATACGCTCCACCGTAGTGCTATTGGGATAATCAAGGTAGCGCTCACAGCTAGCGGGAAGTTGTTTGGCCAAGGCCTCGGATCCGCTCTGAGCATCCTGTCTGGCCATCAATTCGACATAACGCGCTCCGAGGGTAAAGGCCACAAACATCGTGATCGAATCAAAATAACTCGGGCCATCCCCCACTAATAGATTGATGGTGCCCACTGTAAAGGCCATCCCTAATGCGATTGCAATTGGCACATCCATCCCTAGGGATCTTGTTTGTGCAATGGAACGCACACTGCGCCATGCGGAGCCAAAGATAGGGGCAGCAGAGTAGAAAACGACGGGAGCTGTTAACACCCAACTTGCCCAGTTTAATAGAAGATTGTTTTGAGGGGATAGGTCAACAGAGTCGGTATAAACAGGCCACGCATACATCATGACTTGCATCATACCCAAAAGTGCAATCCCCAAGCGAACCAATAAATCTCTGCGCTCCTGCTTATTGCGTAAGGCCAACTGCGAGGGCTCATAAGGCCAGGCGAGATATCCAATACGTTGTACCTCATACAATATTTTGGGTAGATTCACTTTCTGGGGATCAAAGCGCACGATGGCTTTTAGGGTGACGTAATTGATGTGAACGTCATCAACCCCCACGACGCGCTGCAAATAATGCTCGCAGAGCCAGACACAGGCAGCACAACGTATTTTTTCGAGGGCTACTATTGACTCCGCGAAGCCCGTATCAAGAATCTTCACAAAGCGCGGTTGCAGGGCCGGGTCGTTGTAGATCTCTAGAGTCTCGGGTAATTTGTCACCAACCAGAACATATTCAGGGCGTTTGCGAGCAGGGGTCTGGCGCTGATAAAAGCGTTCAAGCCCTTCTCCGTAGATGGTTTGTGCCACGGCCATACAACCCACACAACAAAATGGGCGTCGAATACCGCCCAAATCTGCATACAAGGCCTCTACTACCTCGGATTCACTACCGCAGTGGTAACACGTTGTGGATGAAAGAGTCATGCGGATTTACGAATTGAGTTCCCAATAGCGAGTTTCCGCTTAATCGCATTAAAAAGCGACATCTACCTCCAACGGCATTCTTTCAAGCTGTTGTCGCTTGGCGAGATTGGTCTGAGCTTGAAAACGCGCAATGGGTCGAACCCCGTAGAACTCTCCTAAATCTCTGCGGCCTGCCGTCATCAGCCCTGGCACGCTGTCACCCACCATTGCCCCACCGTTACTTAAAGTAACGCTTGCGGGCCCGGACACCCCCTACCCTATTACACGTTTTATTACACGGTGGGGTTTGGCACTTCTAACCTATTGATTTCGTTGGAGAAAATCGGAGCGATTTTCATCATAATCCGCAGGTCCGGGGTTCGAATCCCTGAATCGCCACCACTTGATTTCATGCCGCGCCGTATTCTAAATTTTCGCAACGCGATACAAATTTCAAAGTACTAAACCCGAACC
>JACCDW010745005.1_pt1 | contig 11905 bp, 23 predicted proteins | sample 7449781 | NCBI WGS metagenome assembly JACCDW01 (sample SAMN15323449, study PRJNA562643) | freshwater metagenome | isolation source: river surface water | place: USA:Blue River Watershed | collected 2017-08-18
GTTTGCGGATACCAGCCCGCTTGGGTAGAAGGTGTCGACCCTTGTCTTTCAAAGATTCAGTTTTTGCAGCCATTATATAATAAATTTAGTAATTACAATCCATACATACAACCCGGTAACGGTCTTCACCAGTTACCAAATCGTAGTGTTCAATAAGCACTTTAAAGCGCATTATTTTACAGACGCTTTTAAGTACCTGAAATTCTGTTTTGCGGTCGCCCCTTTCGCCAGCGTGTTTGACTTCACCCAACATTGAGCGCCTTTGCTGAGGGGTAAAACTTTCGGGGTGTTCGTTAATGATTTCCCGAACCAAAGCCCCGGCGCAGTGTGAGTAGAATTTTGTCATGGCTATTATTTTTTAACACCACAAAGATATGAAATAAATATGAAACGACCAAATTAATTTACCGAAATATCAAGAAAAGGTAAATAATTTTCTCCTTTCCAAGTTACGGTCAACACCCCTTTGCTGGTCGAAATTTCCATTTCGGCGGAACAATCGGGAAAGTTAGAAAATTCAATCCCTTCCAAATTTGCCCCGACAATTTGGGTATTGTCATCTGTTATCTCCGAGTCATAATTGGAGTCAAACACAAAAATTTCCTTTCCGTTTGAAAGCTCCAAGAAATACCCAGATGAACATTTAATCTCACAATAGGTTGTTTTAGCCCTCAATATTTGAAAGCCAACGCAACCCATAATAGATTGGTTTATCTCTTCTATTTCATATGGATATTGCATTTTTCTGTATTTTTAACAAAGATAGGGTTTATTTTTGAAATAAACAATAGGTAGATAAATTTTAACAAAAAAAAATGGGGTATTATTTCAACCCCATTTTTATTTAGTCTTCTTCTTCAAGGGAATCCACCTCAATTTCCCTTATTTCACAGAAATATTTGAGGTCTTTCAAGGCTATTCTGCCTCTATTTGAGGAGTAATACCCTTGGGATTCATACCTTTTCATCCACTCTGAAAGGGCTTTTTTAGCTTCTTTTTTAGACTTATATGCCCAATGTTCAAAGGAAATGGTGAATCCGTCGGGGCTTAAAACCTGAAATGCCTTCATTTTGTTATGTTTAATGATTTAACAATGGTATAAAGATAGATTTTATTTTTGAAATAAACAATAGGTAGATAAATTTTAACAAAAAAAAATCCCCCACAGCTTATCCAGATGTGAGGGATTTTTTGGGTAGTGAGGCTTTACTATTCTACCTTATTGGTTTTCACCCCGGTAAGGTTTGCCCCAGTTATGTTGACCCCGGTCAGTTTCGCCCCGGTCAGGTCGGCCTCGGTTAGGTCCGCATCGCTTAGGTTGGTTCCGTTTAATGTTGTGTTACTTAGGTTCGCCCCTTTCAGGTTTGCACCATTCAGGTTTGCACCATTCAGGTTTGCACCGCTAAGGTTTGTATCATGAAGGTCGGTATTGGTCAGGTTTGCCCCGGCTAGGTTTGCCTCTATCATATTAGAACAACTTGTATTAGCAAAACTCATATTTACACCGATTAGGTTTGCTTCAACCAAATTGGTACTATAGAGGCTAGCACCGCTCAGGTTTACCCAGATAAGTTTTGCCTTGTTCAGGTTTGAAAAGTTGAGGTTTGCATCGGTCAGGTTGGCACCGCTTAGGCTGGCCTCGCTAAGGGTTGCTCCATACAGGTTCGCCCCGGTCAGGTTCGTTGAAGATAAGTTTGCACCATATAGGTTTGCCCCACTCAGGTTTATTTCGCTTAGGTTTACCCCGCTTAGGTTGGCCCCGGTAAGGTCAGCACCCGAAAAATCCCGCTCTCCGTATGCATAGCTTTCCAATAACAATAATTCTTCTGCTGTCATTTGTTTTTATTTTATTGATACAAAGATAAAAGTTATTTTTCAATTTAGCAACCATTTGGCCGAAAAATTTTCAAGCCATTGGATATAATCCATAACAAAACTTTCAGCGTCCTTTTTCTCAAGCACCTTTACAAGGTTTTCATACGCTGTTTTTATGTCAACCGGGGTTCCTGATTCATCGGTTAAAACGACATACACAATATCGTCATTCATCAGGATACCGACGATGTTTTGAATTGTAACAAAGTCAGAACCCTTTTCCATAAGGTTTCTGTGGTCGGTATAGTCAAAAAACCCTTTGGATTCCAAACACTCCCTGAAATGGTTTAGAACGGTTAACCATTCCTCCATTCCGTTAATGTTTAAATAGCGATTCTGGATATACTCTTCCCAGTTCATTTGTTTACTATTTTGTTTAGTTTGTCAATTATAGGGTTGTAAAACCCCGATTCGTTTTCTGAAAACCCTTTTTCCAACCCTTCTTTTTCTTTTGTTTCCTCATCGGTTAACCCAGAACCAAATTCTTTGTCAACCAAATCGGAGAACCTGTCAACCCGCTGTTTTTGTTGCCACTCAACCGGGTTATTATGGAAAAGAATGGTATCTTCCATATCATCCAATGATAACTTTTTGATTTTGTTAAGCCCATAATCTTGGGGTTTTTCGGTTGAATGTAGTTCTATTCCCATGTTGGTATACAGAACCACTTTATCAACCCCTTTTATGCGGGCACTGAAAACCATTTCCCCCAAATCCTTCTTTGTAATCAGATAACTTTCATTATCCGATGTCAAACAAAAAAGGTCGGCTGTTTTTCCATCCCAGCCAATTTTGAAGGATATCCCGTTTTCAGTTATGTAATCAGAAAGTTTCATATCTTTTTTTTTGATAAGTCAAAGATACAAACTATTTCTGATATAAACAAAAAACCCCCATACTTTTTTAAGGTATGAGGGTTATTTTTTTTGGGGGGGGGGGTTAGGGTTTTATCCCTATAGCCTCGCTCAGGTTCGCCCCTGTCAGGTCAGCCCCGGTCAGGTCGGCCCCAGTTAGGTTAGCCCCGCGCAAGTCAACCCCGGTCAGGTCAGCCGTTTTAAGGTTTGCCCACTTCATATTTGCCTCGCGCAGGTCGGCCTCTTTAAGGTTTGCACCTGTTAGGTTCGAACCGCTCATCCTCGCCCCCATTAGGTTTGCCCCATCCAGAATCGCCCCGGTTATTTTTGCCCCACAAAGGTTTACCCCGTATAGGTTCACCCCGCTCAAGTTAGCTCCGCTCAGGTCAGCCCCGCTCAAGTTGGCCACACTCAAGTTAGCTCCGCTCATGTCGGCCCCAATAAGGTTTGCTCCGCTCAGGTTTATATCCCAAAGCACAGCCCCGCGCAGGTCGGCCCCGGTTAGGTTTGCATCGCTTAGACCGGCTTTCCAGAGACTAGTATAGCTCAGGTCAACCCCTGAAAAATCCCGCTGCCCAACGGAGTAGCGGCCTAGTAGTTCTTCTGCTGTCATTTGTTTTTATTTTATTGATACAAAGATACAAACTATTTCTGATATAAACAAAAAAAGGGGGCAACTTTTTTGCTGTCCCCCTTAAAAAAATATTGTCAATCAAAAATATATTATTCCCCCATTGCTTCTTTTATTGCTTTGGGGTTTGTTTCAATCAAATCGTCAATTACCTCCGCCAGAACATCAAAGTATAGGTTTTCAACCCTACATTTGACCGTGTAATCCTCATTTAAGAGCGTTACGTCAAAGAGGTCCAATGAATTAAGGGTAATCAAAACCCAGAACTGGTGATAGCGCCCATTGGCTTTGAAGCCGAATGCTAAGTTATTGAAGTTAGAAAAGTTTGTTCCGCCCCAAGAGAAGAACATATTGATATCAACCTTCAGATATGCGAAGGTTTCTTTTGTGTTCTGTTCCCTCGGGTTAAGGTCTTTGATTATTTGGTAGACCTTGATTAGGTTTTTCTTGTGCATTGTTTTTTATTTTTGTTAATACAAAGATAAAGGTTATTTTTCAAATAAACAAAAAAGGGGGCAACTTTTTTGCTGTCCCCCTTAAAAAAATATTGTTAATCCTATTAAATTACCATTTTTCTACTGACCCCTTGGGTAGTTGGTCAATGGTTAGCTTTTTAGGTACGCAATTTTCAGAATGCATACGTGCCTGACGCGCCATTTGAATTGTAGGTGTTTCTATACCCCTAAATTCTGTGCAAGAGTCACCCAATGGCTCAGGTGTTTCACCGATAAAAGTAAAATGGGGTTTAAAGCAATACCCGACCGCTGGCTCCCATTTGCTTTTGGCGGCTATTCTAAACCATGCCTCATCATCTGGTCGCCCCAAAAGATTAGGTGCCACACATTTAAAATTGCGCCACTTGGTGACGCTTATTTTTTTGAAACTAAATCCCTCTGACTGGTCTCTAAAACGACCTCCACCCACATAACCCTTTCCCTCTTCTTCTGTCCATTCAGAGGGAAAAGATACAACAAATTCAATCGCTTCGAAAGTTATGTGGCTCATGATTTTTTTTTGATTAACAATAAGACAAATATATGGTTTATTTTTGAAACAAACAACACCCCACATAAAATTTAACAAAAAAAAATTCCCTCATACCTTATTAAGATGTGAAGGAATTTTTTTGTGGTTGAAGAGAAGGTTTATGGTTCTATACCCCTGTAAGGTTTGACCCAGTCAGGTTTACCCCGGTCAAGTCGGCCCCAGTCAGGTCGGCCCTAATCAACAAAGCCCCGGTAATATTAGCCCCTGTCAGGTTTGACCCGGTCAGGTTTGCATCGTGAACGTCGGCATGGTTAAGGTCGGCGTGGTGAAGGTCGGCGTGGTGAAGGAAAGCCCCGGTTAGGTTAGCCCCGGTTAGGTTGGCCCCGGTTAGGTTGGCCCATCTAATGTCTGAGTGGCTTAGGTTAGCCCCGGTTAGGTTGGCCCCGGTAAGGTTCACCCCGGTAAGGTCAGCCCCGGTAAGGTTTACCCCGTTTAGGCCGCCCTCAGTCAGGTTGGCATCGGTAAGGTCAACCCCGCTTAGGTCTGCCCCGCTCAGGTTGGCACCACTTAAATTTATTTTGCGCAGGTTTGCCCCTCTAAAATATCGCTCCCCGGCGGCGTAACGTCCCAATAGTTGTTCTGCTGTCATATATTGTTTTTTTTTTTGATTAACAATACACAAATATACAAAGGATATTTGAATAATAAAATACCCTTTTAAAAATTTAACAAAAAAATTCCCTCAAACCTTATTCAGATGTGAAGGAATTTTTTGTTGGCAGGGTATTGTTATCAGGTTATCAAGCCCCCGAGTTTTGCCCCGGTTAGTTTTATCCTGTCAAGGTTCGCCCCTGTCAGGATAGCCCCTGTCAGGTCTGCCTTGCTTAGGTTGCTCCCGTCTAGGTTTGCCTTTTTCAGGATAGCCCCAGTCAGGTTCGCCCGTTTCAGGAAAGCCCCGGTAATATTTGCCCCAGTCAGGTTGGCCTCTCGCAAGTCAGCGCCGTTTAGGTTGGCACCCCCAAGTTTTGCCCCGACAAACTTTGCCCCGGCCAGCTTTGCCCCGCTCAGGTTTATGTCCCAAAGGACAGCCCCTCTCAGGTCAGCCCCGGTCAAGTCAAAGCCGCGAAAATCCCGCCTCCCGGCAGCGTACCGGGATAATAGATATTCAACGTCCATATCAATATTTTTTTTTGATTAACAATAAGACAAATTTACAAAAGATATTTCAAATATGTAATACTGAATGCAAAATTTTTTTTGAACCATTTTAAGGCGTTTTAACGGGGTTTTTTTTAGAGGGAAAGGAAAGCCCCACAATAAATGGAATCTTTTATTGTGGGGTAAATATATGGTCTATTCTTTTACTCCTAATATGTGGTTTACGGCCTTTTGTGCGGCGGCTGCTGCCTTAATTACAAAGGACGTATCGTTTTTTAGAGGTTTCAACCAGCCAGCCATATAAGCCGCTGAATTTTCCTCAAGTTCCTTTGAGATATTAAGGTGCGAACAAAGGAACGCCGCGCCCAATTCGGCGACAAGTTCCTCAAATGAGTATTTTTCAGAACCGAATTTGTCAAAATTTGCCACACCTTCACGGTTTAAACGATTAGGGTGTCCGGTGCTGTGTATTAACTCATGGCACATCGTTTCCGCATGGCTTTCTTTGGATTTCATATTGTCAACCAAAGGAACGTTTACAACGTCTTTAGAAGGCATGTAATACGCCCCCGTTTGGTCGTTGGAGACGATTTGCGGCGGGTTCTTATACCCGTCTATAATTTCCTGCAAACCCTCAACGCCTTTGCCTTCATTCGTTGGGATTTGGTATTCAATACCCGTCGTGTCTTCCAAGGAAAAGACATAGTATTGTTTGTACAAAAAATATTTGGATACTTCAAGATTATTTTTAAGGGCTTCTAAATATGCCTCTAATGTTACTGTTTTATTTCCCTGTTTGTAAATCATGGAACCCAATACAATAACATTGCCTTTAGTTCCTTTTTTTACGGCACCGCCAGCAGCTTTTATTTGGTTAAAAGTGCCCCACAACGGCAATTTGCCGCTATGGTTCAAAAGAAGGTAGTTAATCCCGCTATAAGCTCTTTTGCTTACAAAATTGCGGGCTATCCCTTTTTCAGTATATGGGCTTTCCCAAGAGCCCATTTTCCCTGATTCAATGGATTCTATAATCCGCTCAGTAATTGCAGCATAAATGTCTTTGTTGTTCATTTTATTCTTTTTTTGATTAACAATAGGACAAAGATATAAAATAAATTTGAAATAAACAATACCCCACATAAATTTTAACAAAAAAAATTCCCTCAAACCTTATTCAGATATGAGGGAAATTTTTGTAGTGACGGTATTACCATCAGGTTATCAAGTACTCCATTATTTTATATCTGTAACCAATTTAACAAAACTCACAGCCTCTGAGTAATATCCGTTAGATTCGCCATACCAGCGAATTGTAACATAGCCATTTATTGTTGCAAACTTGTAGAAAGTCCAAGTTTCTGAACCATAATCAGTTTCACCACTATTTGTGGACTCTTCGGCATTTAATATTGGAACGCCAACCAAGTCATTCAAATCCCCTTCAATGTCTTCTATGCTAACCACTTCGCAGCAGTCCTGTTCGTGGTACATTTCATATACCTCATCTTGGGATTCAAAGACTATTTTGTTTTTTAAGCTATATTCGCTTTCAACCGAAATTTTGGTTAAAGTCTTTCCGATTAAATCGGAAACAGGCGTTTCTAATCTTTTCATATTTGTTTTTATTTTATTGATACAAAGATATAAAATAAATTTGAAACAAACAAGCATTCAGATAAAAATATTTTTCCCCATGCCATAAAAATAAAAAACCCATACCTTATTCAGATATGGGTTTTTTCTCTTAATGATTCTACTATCCTTTAAAGATAAAATAAAGAACCAATAAGAAGAGGGATATATAAGCAATACCCCAAAAAATCATTAGAGGCCAGTACGGATTTTCTTTTTTCATATGTATTTTTTTTAATTCCAACAGTCAATTTTGTATTTATTTAAATACGGCTTCTTTGTGCCGTTTGGGTGCCTGTATAACTCCCAGCGGGATAGATACAAGACCTTATCAATAAGTTTAAAGGTTTCTTTTTTCGCCCTTTCCTTAAATTCTTTTTCCTTTTTGGGTGTATAGAGGGCTTGTACTTTCAAACCCATTTTTTCCCCGGTTTCGTCCTCGGTGACGAAATAAAGACTTAGAATTTCCATAAACTTGTTTTTATAAGGGTTAATAATCTGGCGAAGATACAAAGTTTTTTTTTAATTATCCAAATTATTTAACAAAAAAAAATTCCCCCACAGCTTATTCAGATGTGAGGGAAATTTTTGACCGAAGGGGGGGGTTAAACCCCAAGAGACTTGCACCCCACAATTTTCCCCTCAGCGTCCCGGACGACCTCAGCGGGAACCAGAAGGTCGGCGCGTTGGGGTAGGGCCGTTTTGACGAGTTGGGAAACGATTAAGAACGTCCCCTCTTGGGGTTCGGGCAGCCCCTCCGGTTCCCCGAAGACCGTTTTTGTGACGGGCACCCCTTCGACCTCAAAGCCAGCGGCTTCTGTAGTCGCCTTCAGGCGAACAAGCCCATCGGGGTTGAAGGTCTTAACAACTTCCCCTTCAGCGTTCACTACGCTAATGGGGTGTGGTGTGAAATTTAAAACTTGAGACATTGTAAAAAATTTTTCCCCTGACCAGCGGGGCGCTGTTGTTTTGACACTACAAAGATAAAGAACATTTTTTAATTGTGCAATATCTTTGCAGCATTTTTTTTATTTTTTTTTGTCCCGCCTTATTCGGGGGGGTTTGAAGGTTCATCAAATTCCCGCTTCTCTATCTTTCGACCGCCGGGAACGGTCAAACGGATAATTTCCGCCCTGATTGTGGGGGGGACCCAGCCGCCCGAAAAGAAGTATTCACTAACCAGCGCCGTGACGTTGGTCAATGATATATCCCTTTTTCTGATTAGAAAAGAACCGCAGGAAAGTTCTATTCTAACCAAACGAAACCCGTCCGCCCATTTCAGGGCAGCGTATGCAAACAGCAAGTTTGCAACCGCCTCAAGGCCGTTGGAGACCTCAAGGATAATGTTTACTATTTGCATATTTTCCTATTTTGATTAACAATAGAACAAAGATATAAAATAACTTTGAAATAAATAATACCCCACATAAAATTTAACAAAAAAAATTCCCCCACACCTTTGTAAGATGTGAGGGATTTTTTTGTTGTTGGTTTTGTCTATTAAGACCAACCCGGAACGGTTCCGTATTGAAACGGGCGGCGCGTTATGTTTTCGCTTCCTAAATAGTAAGCGCGTATTGCGCCCCGTTCGGTGGGTACTCCACTTTCTTTAATTGTCCAACTATCGTCCGGGTATATTTCAACCACTTTTTTGTATTCTAAATCTTGGTCTATCGGTGCGCTTGTAAGAATATTATCACCTATTTCAGAAGGTGTGAAATGGCTATCGCTTTCAAGATGAAATACACCGGGATAGCAAGATATTGTATACATATCTTTTTCCTGAATGCTGTTAAATTTCGGCAATGCTTTTTCACGTTTGTCGTACCCCTCTAATTCAATAGAGGTGAATACTTCTATTCGAGGGTTATTTCCTCCAAAATAAAAGTCTCTTTGCCAATCGCCCCGTATTCCTTTGTCTTTCATTTCTTTAATTATTTTTTCCATATAGTCAAGTGTACCGTCCTTAAATGGGGCGAGGAACGTGTACTTGTATGCCTCTGGATTTATTTTTACAGAGGGGGCAATCGCCCCCATGAATTTTTTTTCTACCATTGTTTTTACTTTTGATTGATTAATAAAACAAATATACAAAGGATATTTGAATAATGCAATACCCCACATAAAATTTAACAAAAAAAAAATCCCCCACAGCTTATTCAGATGTGAGGGAAATTTTTGTGTTTGAAGAGGGGGGGGGGGTTATTCTAAAGTGTCCCCCAAGAATTCAATTGCTGCCTTATCCGACATATCGTCGCCCCATTTTGCCCGGGCGCAATAAATTTCAGACCAATCTTGAATCTCCCCTTCGCCATTAGAAGGGAAGGCCATAACCTCATCCCCGTGGTCAAAAGTGTTTGACCGGGAGATTATAACGAATCTCCCGTCCGAGAGTTGGTACTCCCGGGCATTTCCTTTCAACAATCCTTGACCAATTAACTTCGCTGCCATGTCTTTATTTTTTTTTGATTAACAATACACAAATATACAAAGGATAATTGAATAATGCAATACCCTTTTAAAAATTTAACAAAAAAAAATCCCCCACACCTTTTCAGATGTGAGGGCTTTTTTTGTAGTGAGGGGGGGGGGTTACAACAAACCAATGGTATTTTTTGTATTAGCGCCAATCAGGTTTGCGTCGGTCAACCCCGCCCAACGCAGGTCACACCATTGCAGGTCAGCCCCGCTCAGGTCAGCCCCGCTCAGGTTGGATTCTGTCAGTTTGGCATGGTTAAGGTGAGCCCCGGTCAGGTTTGCCCTGCTCAGGTTGGCCATTCTGAGGTCGGCCATTCTGAGGTCAGCCCCGCTCAGGTCAGCCCCGCTCAGGTTGGAATCGTGTATCGCAGCCCCGGTCAACTTTGCGCCGCTAAGGTTTGCCCCTTCTATGTTGGCGTTTCTAATTTCAACATAAATTAGGTCAGCCCCGCTCAGGTTTGCCCCGCTTAGGTCAGCTCTCCATAGGTCGGTCTCACTCAGGTTTGCCCCGGTCAGGTCAACCTCGCTCAGTTTCGCCTCGCTCAGGTCAGCCCCTCTCATGTAAGTCCCGGTAAGGTTCGCCCCGGTCAGGATAACCCCGCTCAACTTTGAGCGGCTCAGGTTTGCCCCGTTCAGGTTGACCCCGGTCAACTTTGCCCCGCAAAGATTAACCCCGCTCAGGTCAGCGTCGCTCAAGTCAGCACCGCTCAGGTCGGCACCCGAAAAATCCCGCTCTCCGTCGGCGTAGCGTTCTAATAATTCTGTTGCAGTCATCGTATTTTTTTTTGGTTGTTAACAATACACAAATATACAAAGGATATTTGAATAATGCAATACCCAATGTAAAATTTAACAAAAAAAAATCCCCCACACCTTTTCAGATGTGAGGGATTTTTTTGCGTTTGAGGGGGGGGGTTACTTTTGTTTTATCGCAATAAAGTAAAACTCATCCCACCAAATATGTGCAATACCCTCTACATCTTGGGAATTTTTATTTACCCAATCTGAAGCCCATTTTGGTAATGAAAGTTCAACTTCATAATCACAATCGTCAATGATTGCAATAATGTCAACGTCCGGTACGTTGTCTAAATTTTTTGCTAAAAATGTGGTTTGACCCTGTAAAACAATGTCTTCATAAATTTTTATGAAACCGTCCGTATCTTTTACTTTTAGGCTAGATTCTGCAAAGTAAATTTCGTCGGTTGACCGGGAACCCCCCACAACCATGGGAGGCCTGCCATCTTTGAACATGATAAATCCCGTTGTAGTCGGCATATGTTTTTTTTTGATTAACAATACACAAATATACAAAGGATAATTGAATAATGCAATACCCTTTTAAAAATTTAACAAAAAAAAAATCCCCCACACCTTTGCAAGATGTGAGGGATTTTTTTGCGGTTGTGAGGGGGGGGGGTTGGAGCGGTCGGGTCAGCACATGTGGCGCGACCAATCCCGGTCGCGCTTGTCATGCCATGATAGGTTTTCACCTCTTGATTGACCCCATTCGATTGCCCACTCCTTCCAGACGTCTTCGGCGATTTCGTCGCCGATTTGGATGTTTTTGTCAACGGCCATCGCCATGCCGTTAGATAAGATTGCAACGTTTTTGGGGTTACTGTTTGCCGTATTGTCTACTGCAAACTCTTTTACAGTTACTGTCATTTCAGTATTTTTTTTTCGATTAACAATAAGACAAATATACAAAGGATAATTGAATAATGCAATACCCTTTTAAAAATTTAACAAAAAAAATCCCCCACACCTTTTCAGATGTGAGGGCTTTTTTTGTAGTGAGGGGGGGGGGTTCTACTTTTTATCGCAGTAGAATCTTTCCTGCCCCTTAACCTTTTTCTTAAATTGTTCCCAGATGTCCGGCGCCTCCGTTTGGAGACGCTTTTCATCTAGTTTTTCGCTTTCGGCAGTTACAACAACCCAAGCAACTTTTTTGCCTTGGATTAGCAGTTGTTTTTGATTGATAGTTTTCCCGTCTTTATCTTGGACGGGAACTAATACCATCGCCTTAATGAGAGCCTCCTCCGCTTTTTTTGCGGCTTCTACAGCAGCAGCGGCGGCTGCTTTCAGTTCCTTATATTGAAGGAACATTTCTAACTTCTTTTTTTCCGATAACATGATTATGTTCTTTTGATTAACAATACTCAAATTTACAACGTTTCCAGCTAACAAACAAATTTTTATTCAATTATTTTCAAATTATTTTTAACCCCAGTTATATAACAAAAATATAAATGTGTTAAAGTTTTGCATATAAGAAAAAGTATTTGTA
>JACCDW012055462.1_pt1 | contig 11905 bp, 15 predicted proteins | sample 7449781 | NCBI WGS metagenome assembly JACCDW01 (sample SAMN15323449, study PRJNA562643) | freshwater metagenome | isolation source: river surface water | place: USA:Blue River Watershed | collected 2017-08-18
ATCAAAAACAGTGAAGAGGAAAAGAAATAAAATGCGTATCGGATTATCGTTTAGTCGGTGTGTTCGAGATATCGTAGAAGGTAAAGTTAATATCGACGATGTGCTAGTTATTATTTGTCGAACAGATTTTAATCCTAGTATCGACAAACATTGGGAAGAAATGTGGGACGGTTACAGTGGCGGCCGTCAATGGGGAAGTGCCTGGAGCAATCCAGAATGGTCGGGACTAATGGATGAAAAGTTAGTTAGAGATGTCACCCTTCAACTTTGGAATCAAGGAAAGATTCACCAACCGAGAAAATTTGGTGCAAATCCCCAACGACTTTCTTATTATTGGTTAGAAGCTGTTCTTCCATCCGAAGAACTAGAATCTAATCCTTCTGTTAATCGTGCCTGGGAAAACTTTAAAATTGTCGCAGGATTAGCCTCACCGAAGAAAATTTTAAAAGATTTATGATCAAAATAAGGTTGCAAAAAATCAAATCTTTATCTAATATAAAAAATACTTAATAAGTATTTCTGTTGTTTTTAAAACATAAGAAAATGAAAAAAGTAATAAAGATCTTGATGGTTGGTATTTTTCTCACAGGTTGTAATACCTATGACTACTCTGCTTATGTTGATGCACAAGTTAGAATGTCTCGAGATAGTGTGATAAGAGAATCAACACAAATGAACACTCTTATTGAACTGGCCAAACATCCGGATCCTACTGTTAGAGCTATCGCAATTATGCAATTAGAAAGATTGCATGAACGTAATAGAATAACAATACAACCCCCAAGGTAACTTGGAAATCAATTTCAAAAAGGAAAATTTATGAAAAAATTTGTAATCGCACTAATGACTTCTGCTGGTCTAATTTCAGCAGCACAGGCACAGGTTATGATGACTGCTCCTGGTCCTAGTGTTCAAGAAACACAGGTATCGGCTAATCTCGGAGTTACTTCCGATTATAGGTTCCGTGGTGTTAGTCAAACCCAAAATGCACCAGCTCTACAAGGTGGATTCGATATGGCTCTACCCAGCGGTTTTTATGTTGGTAACTGGAATAGTTCTGTTAGTTCAGAACTCTTTCCTGGCGGTGCAGGTGTAGAAGTCGACCTTTATGCTGGTTACAAGCGTGAGATTGCCGGTTATACGTTTGACGTTGGATCATATAACTATTTTTATCCGCGAGCAGCTACAGCCGGAACAAAGTTCAACACCAGTGAAATTTATGCAGGTGTGAGCCGTGGTCCTATCACTCTAAAAGTTAGTCAGAGTATTAACGACTATTTTGGTATTGCTAATAGCAAGGGTACACGCTACTACCAAGCTGACATTGCACAACCCCTAGGTGCTGGTCTAACTGCATTGGCCCATATTGGTCGTACTGATGTTGCTAACAATTCAGGACTAAACTACACTGACATTAACCTTGGAATCGGATACGATCTTAAAGGTTGGACTCTAGCAGGTCGCTGGTATGTTAACAGTAACAAAGGTCCTAGCTTCACTGGATTCAATACAGTTGATGGTCAGCGCCTGGGCAAAGGCAGTGTTGGTCTAACACTGTCTAAGGTATTCTGATAAGGACTGAAATGAAACTTATTACCGCAATTGTTAAGCCTTTTAAACTCGATGAAGTTAGAGAGGCACTTGCGGCAGTGGGTATATCAGGTCTTACAGTCACTGAGGTAAAGGGATTCGGTCGTCAAAAAGGACATACCGAACTTTACCGAGGTGCTGAATACGTGGTAGACTTTTTGCCCAAAGTTAAAATAGAAGTAGCAGTGAACTCTGATCAACTCAATCAATGTCTTGATGCAATTCAAGAGGCTGCAAAAACTGGTAGGATCGGCGACGGTAAAATCTTTGTTACTAATTTAGAACAAGTTATTCGAATTCGCACAGGTGAACAAGGGGAGGAAGCGGTATGACCGAACTTGTTCCTAATCCAGGCAATACCACCTGGGTTTTAATTTCGACGATACTAGTCACTATGATGGCTGTTCCTGGACTGGCTTTATTCTACGGTGGTTTAGTCCGTAGTAAAAATATGCTCAGCGTTCTAATGCAGACCTTGACGGTGTTTGCCGTAATGGCGGTGCTGTGGGTTATTTTTGGTTATAGTCTGGCATTTACCGGTGGATCACCTTTTATCGGTGGTTTAGAAAAACTGTTCCTCAAAGGCGTAACTCCGGAATCAGTGGCTGCAACATTTAGTAAAGGTGTAGTAATTCCTGAACTTAGTTTTGTTGCTTTCCAATTGACCTTTGCCGGTATCACTGCTGCACTGATCATCGGCTCGTTAGCTGAACGAGCAAGATTTGGTGCTGTCCTAGCATTTACTGTGTTATGGTTTATTTTTTCCTATCTACCAATGGCTCATATGGTTTGGTATTGGGACGGCCCTGACGCATTTACCAATCCAGGTTCAGCAGAACTTGTGGCAGCAAACGCAGGTTGGTTATGGGCTAAAGGTGCACTGGACTTTGCCGGAGGCACTGTAGTTCATATCAATGCTGGTATTGCTGGTTTAGTTGCTGCTGTAATGCTAGGACGCAGGATTGGTCTTGGACGTGAAAATATGGCACCACACAACCTAACCTTTACTATGGTAGGTGCTGCTATGCTGTGGGTAGGTTGGTTCGGATTTAATGCTGGATCAAATCTAGAAGCCACTGGTGTTGCTGCTCTAGCAGTTCTTAACACTATGGTGGCAGCGGCAATGGCCACTATCAGTTGGATTGTTACAGAACGAATCCTAAAAGGTAAAGCCAGTATGCTTGGTGCTGCGTCAGGCACAGTAGCAGGTCTTGTGGCAATTACTCCTGCCGCAGGCTTTGTAGGTGTTACAGGAGCATTGGTTATTGGATTAGTAGTAAGTCCAATTTGCTTCTTCTTTGTTGATACTATTAAACGCCGTTTGGGCTACGATGATAGTTTAGATGTGTTTGGTATACACGGAGTCGGCGGTATTGTTGGTGCTATCTTAACTGGTGTGTTTGTTTCGCCTGCACTAGGTGGCACAGGAGTTTATGATTATGTAGCAGAAAAAGTTGCAGACTTCGATATGGTTGCACAGGTTACAGCCCAACTATGGAGTGTAGGCACTGCGGTTGTATGGTCTACAGTGGTTTCTGTTGTGGCATTTTTCATAGTTAATCTGGTATTAGGAATGCGTGTCAGTGAAGAAGACGAACGCGAAGGACTTGATACTACATCACACGGTGAAAGTGCATATCGTAACTGATCATTGATTTGATCCAAAAAAAAAGGCCTCCCGGGGCCTTTTTTCATTATATAAATACTTTATTATCAAAGGATAAAAAGATGAAACGATTCTTGTTAACCCTATTATTCTCCATAACCGGTCTAGCACAGGCAACACCGAGTTTACCACAAGATACTATCGGATTACCCCTAGTACAGAAAACAAATATGGTTTATGCTGGAGCATTCAGATTACCCAACTTACCATATACTGGTAACATCTGTGATGGATTTACTTTTGGAGGAAGAGGATTAGCTTGGAATCCAGCCGGTAATAATGGTGCTGGAAGTTTGTTTGCCACCGGACACAACTATTGTGGTTATGTAGGAGAATTTACCATACCTGCACTGATTAATACTGCAACTGCTACAACTTTAAATAGAGCTGCATTGCTACAGGTATTACCCGGGAGCATAGTGGATCCATTGGAAGGTAGATTAACAAACAGCGGTATTACTGGTTCTACTCACACTACAATCAACGGACTTTTAGTGCATAATGGAAGATTAGTAGTCAGTGCGGGCAATGATTTTAGTTCTGTGGTTCAACCTGTAAGTCACTATACTAGAAGCATAAACTTATCCACGCCAGGAGTGAATGGTCCTGTGAAAGTATTTGGTAACAAAACTTATACAAATCCTAGATTTTTAGCAGGATATATGTGCCATCTTCCTAGTACGTTACATTCAACCTTTGGTGTAACTGCACTAAGTGGCTGGGTTCCCCAAAATATTGTGGCCAACAGTAGTAATGGTCCTAGTGCATTTGGATTTAATCCCGGAGGGTTAGAAGGTGTAAGTGAGTTAGCCGCAGAGACCTTGTTGTTTTATCCTTATGGTAATGAACTACAGGTCAGCAATCTAGGGGAAAGCCAATCTACTTGGAATTGGACCAGTATGACTCGTGGATGTGCTATTCCTAACGGAACTGGTAGTTTATTATTTCTAGGCAGACACGGTGTAGGCAAATTTGGCTACTGTGTAGGAAGCAGTGATCCTGCCAGCAACTGTTATGATCCAACTGATAGCAGCAGTGGTGAACACGCATTTCCCTATGTGTATAAAGTTTGGGCCTATAGACTTAGTGATTTATTGGCTGTAAAAACTGGTTCAATTACCCCATATCAAGCTCAGCCATATGGTGTTTGGAACTTTAGTTTGCCCAATGAAGACATCAACGGAGCACACGGACTAGGTGGAATAGCCTACGACCCCAATGGCCGTAGACTATTTGTAGTTCAAGAAGGAGCATTGAGCGGGGGTGAAATTATAATTCACGTATTCACCATAGACAATGCTGTAGTACAAGCAGTTAATTATTAATCCTGCACTACTGCAAATTTACCAGCGCCGCCTACAATTAAACAAACTAATCCTGCTATCAAGAAGGCAGGATATTCCCATCCGCCATTAGGGACACTAAAAACCCAGCCGTTAGGCCAATGAACCCAAAAAGCTCCTAACATTATAGGTATTAGTCCAATTGCTGCCCAACGAGTCCAAAATCCAATTAATATAGCTAGACCGAATACAAACTCGATAACGGTAACTGGCCAAGCAAGCCAAGGCCATAATCCCACCGCATTAAAGAAAAGCTCAGTTCCTGACATACCAAATACTGCAAATTTTAGTACGGCGTGAGCAACAAACACTATGCCTAATGATATACGTAGCAATGTCATTGCTACATCTTCCCGAGAATAAAACATACTATCTCCTAAAATTGTAATTATTTGATTAAAAAATGTGCTAATAGAATCTTGATTTTAAATTTTCTTCAATAAATACAGACATTATTGGGGATTACAAATGAAAATATTTGCTATATTGGCTACGTCTCTTCTGTTGTCGTCTTGTGGTTATATTGATGATGTGTTCTCAAGAAAACAAACCACAGTCGATACTACCATTCCTACTCTAAGTGAAAATCCGGGAGCAGATATTAGCCTTTACGCACTGAATGTTAATGAAAAGAACGAAATCGTAGTACCGCCCGGTAGCAGTACAACTCTTCAAGATATTGCTCAACAGTCAATATTCAGCTTGTTACGTACACCAACTGTGGGAACTTTTTCCGAAGGTAACATAGATAATGCACTGGTAATTACACTTAAAGTTCTAAATGTTCCTAACAGAACTCGTGTACCATTTGAAATCACCGGTATTGGATTAAATGACATAGAAGCCATGGTGCTAAATGGTGCCAGTGTTCCAGTAGCATTAGGTGGATACTTTGATCTAGGAGCACAGGGTGCTACTGGATATGCCAATCTTGTCATGATCTTTAAAGCCGATCAAACCACAGAGGGAGTTGAAACAATGACATTGCGTTTGCTCAGCGCCCTTAGCAATGCTAACATCAGCACCACAGCACAGATTAATGATACTAGTCGCACTCCTAGCCCACCAATTACACCAGCACCTGAATATATACTGAGGAAAATTCCCAATACATCTGCTAACGAAGGCAACATCAATACACCAACAACTATTACATTGACTACTATAGGAGTCGAACAGGGCAGCACAGTTCCTTGGACTATAACCGGAATCAGTGTCGAGGACATTGAAAGTATGACAGTAAACGGAATTCCCCAAACTCCAAGTCTAGGAGGTAGTTTTATAGTAGGGGGACAAGGTGCTACTGGTATGGTGCTAATTTTTAAAGCAGACCAAACTACCGAAGGTTCGGAAACAATGATACTAGGACTACCCACAGTAGCCGGCAATCCAACTATTAGTGTGACCATTAATGATACAAGTACGACACCACCAGTGCCTCCTCCACCGGTACTGAGATACACTCTATCAAAAAATCCCAGCACTAACAATTTTGATGAAGGTAATACAGACAATGTGCTCAGTTTCCGTATGACCACTGAGAATGTAAATCCCGGAACTGTCATACCGTGGACCATTACCGGGACCGGAGTTACTGCTAATGATATTGCTCAAATGATAGTAAATGGTAACAGTGTTACCCCTGCACTTAGTGGAAACTTTGTTATAGGCCAACAGGGTGCTCCAAACTATGCCACAGTTGAAATTGTGTTTAAACAAGACACAACCACTGAAGGTGCGGAAACACTGACATTTAGTATTCCTAGTTTGAATACTATTACGCCAATATCAGTGACCATTAATGATACTAGTACCACACCACCGGTGTATATTGATACCATACCACCTCTAATAACCATTAGTGTGGTCAACTATCTATCTGCTGATAATACTATAACAGCAGGAGGTTCCGCAGCAGATAATGTAGGAGTGGTTAGAGTAGAATGGATCAACAGAACGTCAACTTCAGAAGGAATTGCCGATATTACTAGATACGGAAATATCGTATCTTGGAATGCTGAAGTGCCGGTTGTAACTGGTACTAACGATATTGATTTTATTGTCTACGATGCTGCCGGGCTAACCAATGTCGAAAGTATTACTGTCGATGGTCCAGCTCCGCCACCACCACCGCCACCTGCCGATACTGTGTTACCGACTATACAGGTCACAGAGCAAGGATACATAAATTCCGATGGAAACATCACAATATATGGTATTGCTACAGACGATACTAGAATTGATTATGTTACCTGGATTAACACTAATGGAGTTAATACGATTAGCTCAGGTTCGGTCAATGGAATAAACAATACTGGGAACACCACTTGGGTTGCTACTGTAAGATTGGCTGTTGGACAAAACTTCATTACATTTACTGCTCGAGATAGTGCAAATAATGTGGCCAGTACCACAGTGACAACCACAGTGTCCGGCTCAGGGCAGAACAGTTTTGAAGGGCCACCGACAGACAGTGATACCAATGTAAATCACGATCTCGAGCGTGAAGACCTAATTCGTCGACAAATACAAGATCGATCACTACTTAAATCATTGGGTATAAACAGTGAAGAGATTATTAATTTGAGTAGCTTGAATATTCCCGGACCTCCAGCAGAAGTACATCCCTGTAATGGTGGTATTCATATAATACCAGGTGAGGCGCCAGTAGCTAGTATCCCTTATAGCAGTTATAATAATTGGTGGTTACTGGCTTCTAATACCAGAGTTACCTGGAATAATGGCAGTATAATACCAAACGACACCAATTTGAGCAGTGTGCAATTCTATTGGATACAGCAATTAGCACCCGGAATGTGGGGTGCATATAATACTGAGATTGTAGCAAATAACAGTGAATTCAAATTGGGTTATCGTAATGCTAGTGTTGATCTTGGCTGGTTAGTTACTCCATATAATTTTATTCACTATGCTGGGTTTTATCCATTACCTCCTAGCAGTGTTGAACTATGCACGCCATAATAACTGTCATAATACTAACAATATTAGCAGTATCATCAACATCAGCATGTGGCAATAATTATCCACAATGGCCGCAGTTACAGCACGCTAATCCAGAATTAGGCTGGGTAGTTTCTGACAAAATTCGAGGTCATACTAGTCGGGTAAATCTATATACTGGACAAGATCCCTATCCATTTTGTGCGGCACAATCTGCTAGTATATTGCATGATCAGCATGAATGTCAAACACAAAATAAGGACTGCACTAAACAGACCAGAACCGCAGCAGTTACTCTGGTATCAGCAGGACAGAGTAGCACTAATATCAAATGGTCCGACGGTGGTAACACCTTATTATCACTGGGCAAATTACTTCGAGATGGCGGTGGTGCAGCACATACTGAATGCAATTACGACAATATTATTCAAAAACGAGAGAATAAAGACGCGCAGATAAATCAACTGTTTACAACTTATCAGCAGTTTTTATCTACTAGAGGTTATGCCGGATATATGCACAGATATTACCGGGATGAATTCACGTTAATATCCCGTAGACTAGGTGGCACTGGCCCACATATTAGCCAACTGTTAAATAACCATTACAGCAATCCCAGTGAGTTATACAATGATGTTATTATGTCTCCTGATTGCTATAAGATATCAGTCGTTAGTAGCAGAAAATATACCGCTCGTAGTGTACTAACAGGTTCATTCGATGTAGGGACTGCACACAAACTAATAGGCGATTCATTGTCTCTGAACAGACCAGTGTCAGTAAATCTGTGTCTGAATGTGCATTTAGGTATGCAAAAGTGCAGTAAACATTCCCTGGTTATATATGCTGAAAGTTTTGCCCGTAATAGCGTTACAGGTGATGTACGTAAAGTTTACAAGGTCGCTAATACTTGGGGAGAACAATGGCAACGAGATCATAATGACGGTTGGGTATTTGCCGATTTATTGCTGATGGGTATTTACGAAATTATTTGGTTAGTGTAATATTGCTGTAATATATGTGTGTTTAAATATTTTGTATTAAACACAAGGAGAATACATGAAACGTTTAATTGCAGCAATTGCTACATCGATGATTACATTTACCGCACAGGCCGCAGATATTACTGGTGCCGGTGCTACCTTTCCCTATCCTATCTATGCCAAATGGGCAGAAGCATATAAGAAAGAAACCGGCACCGGACTTAACTACCAAAGTATCGGTAGTTCGGGCGGTATACGTCAGATCAATAACAAAACAGTGGCGTTTGGTGCAACAGATGCTCCGGTCAAGGGCGAAGATTTAGAAAAGAATGGTCAGGTTCAATTCCCGGCAATTATCGGCGGAACAGTTCCAGTTATCAACCTTGACGGTTTCAAGCCCGGGGAACTACGCATCACCGGTCCTGTCATGGCTGAAGTATTTCTTGGAGATATCAAGAAGTGGAATGATCCAAAACTAGCAGCACTTAATCCCGGTAAGAATTTACCAAATCTAGAGATCACTATCGTTCATCGCGCTGATGGTTCGGGCACAACTTTTAACTGGACAGACTACTTGACTGCTATTAGCCCTGAATGGGAAAAACGTGTAGGCCGCGGCGCAGCAGTCAAATGGCCCGCTGCCACTTCAGTTGGCGGCAAAGGCAACGAAGGTGTCGCGGCCAATGTCAATCGCATCAAAGGTAGCATCGGTTATGTAGAGTATGCTTATGTTAAGAAAAACAATATGAACTATATGAAACTGCAAAACCGCGCAGGGAACTATGTAGATCCAGATGATGTTACATTTGCCGCAGCAGCAGCTGGTGCAGATTGGTTCAGTGTTCCCGGTATGGGCCTAAGTATTGTCAATCAGACCGGTAAAGACACCTGGCCAGTGACCACAGCTAGTTTTATTATCATGTATAAAGATCCTGCGGATAAACAAGCCAGTCAAGAAGTTTTAAAGTTTTTTGATTGGGCATTTAAAAATGGTAAGAAACTTAGTGAAGAACTTGACTATGTTCATTTACCTACACATCTACAGGATCAACTCCGTTCAAAAGTTTGGAGTCAGATTAAGAAATGAGTGAATCATCGGGCGGGTTTTTAAGTGTATTTGAACAACGTGTTCATCATTTAAGAAAAAGATTAAAAGAAGAACTAGATAAAGATAAACACGCTCGATGTCGAAAAACTCTAAAACGAGTTGTTCGTGAGATTAAAAAATGGGAAACTGTGTTACATGAACACAGTCATGATAGAAAAAAATGTCCTCACTGTGGTGAGAGACTAGAATAAAACGACCACAAAAATAGAGTGGTGCTGGAGGCTCGTAACCAGCAATAGGACCTTAGGGTCCTATTTTTTTGACTGTAATCTTTTATTTTAAAAAATATATTAAATATTATTGAAAGGAGGGGCAAGATTATGAAACAGAAAAAACTCATAAAAGAGATGTATAAGGCTTGTCTTTCTCACGACGCTGACCGACTTGCAGAAATTCGAAAAGAAGAATTCCTCAAGATACTAAAACGCCGCGCAGAAGGCAAAACTTTTACTGCCAAGTGGACGCTGGTTAGAATTTAAACGATGTAATAAATCTGTAATACACCCTTCTATAAATATTTTTATGAAGGGTGCAGATAAGAAATATCGAAGCATATTTGTCTCGGACATTCATCTTGGGACCAAGGATTGCAAGGCCGAACAGCTGAACAATTTTCTCAAGCACAACACCTGTGAGACACTGTATCTTGTTGGCGATATCATCGATGCTTGGAAAATTCAACAGAACAAACTACGTTGGAAACAAAGTCATACCAACGTAATACGTCGTATTTTAGGTCATGCTAAACGAGGAACTAGAGTAGTTTACATAGCAGGCAACCACGACGAATTCTTAAGACCCATGATGCCATACGCAGTTTCATTTGGCATGGTCGAAATACATAATCAAATAGAACATATTGGTGCAGATGGTCGACACTATCTGGTCATTCATGGTGACTTGTTTGATGGTATTACAAGATTAGCACCTTGGCTCAGTATGTTGGGCGATAGAGCCTATGATTTTGTTCTAACTTTAAATGGAAAATTTAATTGGTTTAGACACAAATTAGGATTAGGTTATTGGAGTTTGAGTCAGTATCTTAAACGTCGTGTAAAAAAAGCAGTAGATTTTGTGTTTCAGTTTGAAAAAAACATAACTGCATATTGCCGTAAAAGAGGGTTCGATGGTGTGATCTGTGGTCACATACACACCGCCGAGATAAAAGAAATTGACGGTGTAATCTACATGAATGATGGTGATTGGGTTGAGAGTATGACTGCATTGGTGGAACATCATAACGGCAGTTGGGAAATTGTAACCTGGACCAAGGAGAATGACGATGTGGGCATTATTGCTGATAGCGGTACATATAAACAATCCAAATGATATCCCGGGTAGAGTTGAACTGAACTTTCAAAGTCAGCAATCATGTCAACAGGCCTTAGATACACTTAAGTGGTCTTTAAAGTTTGATAGTTTTAAGATTGTGGGTAAATGCGAGAAAAAAATATGATATATAAATTAATTTTATTTTTACTTATTGCCATTTTTTCATTGCCTTCTAAAGCAGATTCTATTAGAGTTTTAGGTGATTATTTACAGATAGCACTACCTGCATATGCCTTTGGTAGAACATATGGGTTAGATGACCAAGAAGGACTGACTCAAATGAGCCTTGGAGTAGCATCAAACTTGGCACTAACACAATTGATAAAGAAAACTACTCTTCAAGCTAGACCCGACGGTAGCAATAGATTGAGTTTCCCCAGCGGACATACATCTGCTGCATTTCAGGCTGCTTCCTTTATACATAAAAGATACGGATGGGAAAAAGCATGGCCCCATTACATAGCAGCAAGTGTAGTAGGTTATAGTAGAATTGAAAGTAAAAGACATTATTTTAGAGACGTAGTAGCAGGTGCAGCATTAGGCATAGGTGTAAGTTGGTATCTAACAACTCCTAAAGATAATGGCGCATTGTTTATATCTTATTCCGGTGAATCCTTTAATATATCTTATACCAGAACATTTTAATGAAAACTATACTGATCATAACAGATAACTTGGAAAATCAAATAAATGGTGTGGTTACAACCTACAAAAACATTGAGGCTTGTGCGGTTCGTGACGGTTATAACGTTGTTTACATTGGCCCCGGGCAGTTCCGCTACTTTGATTGTCCTTTCTACAACGAAGTCAAGATTGCCATTGCCTGGCAGATCGGCAAGAAGATTGAGGCGTTACGTCCGGATCATATCCATATCGCCACAGAGGGTCCTATTGGTCTGTCTGCTAGAAAATATCTTTCAAA
>JACCDW010213307.1_pt1 | contig 11903 bp, 3 predicted proteins | sample 7449781 | NCBI WGS metagenome assembly JACCDW01 (sample SAMN15323449, study PRJNA562643) | freshwater metagenome | isolation source: river surface water | place: USA:Blue River Watershed | collected 2017-08-18
CAAGGCGGGCAATCCGATTCAAATCTTGAGAACTATTGGCAAATTCAAAGTTAATGAGGGGCTTGTAGGACTCTTGTAGAAGCCGAAACTTCCTGAGATTTCGAAATATGTAGGAATATTCCGGTTTCCCCCATCGTGTCCGCTCACTTTGATTTGGCGTTTCCACTGTATATTGGATTTCCAACAATGTTCGTTGATTGGTAGTATAGGATATGGCGGGTGCCTGATCGCCTGGCTTTGTAGAAATTTCCTGGCCGTTTACACGGAATACATAGGTGCCAGTGTTGGGAATCGTCCAGTCAGCCGTCAGAGCGCTGGGTACATCTAACTGGAACAAGGTACGCGCAACATACCCGACTTGTAAAATATCCGTGATAGGTCCGGCGCTCATCAGAGTTCGCAGACCATTTGCCTCACTGTAGGAACTTGCATCTCCCAATAGGCCAACCGGTGAAAAAAGACGACCAATCAAGGTTGCACCAGGACCCTTTATGGGTGAGAAGATGAGATATTCGATACCAGGTTCATTGCAGAAAGTTCCAATCTTCACAGTGGATGCGGAGGGTGTCAGGCGATAGGAGGCATTCAAACATCGCCGAATAGCGTCCTCCTGTTTCTGATCTTCTTCGGTATTCATACTCTGATACAGAGATTGAAAGGTATTCCTATGGTCGACTAAGGATGCCGAGGTAGGCGGAAGTGCCTTTGGATAGTCCGCACCCGCCGCTTGACACCCCGCTTTCCGAAACTCCTGTTGGAGATCCTGCAATGCCAAGTTGTTTTGAGTAGTTTCCAAGGCAGTCGTTCCAGGTTGTGCCAGCTGGTAATAATAGGCCGAGGATTGGAAGGGGGTTCCCTCCACAAACAACCTGGCAATCCCCTTGACAACTGGGTCATACGAATTAGTCGCCGCCACAATCTTTTTGACCTTTCGTGTAAGTCCTGCATTGTCCAGGACACGAGTAGATTTGATAGCTCCTCCTGCTACATCTGGATCAATATCATTGATTTCGAGAATGTCGGATCTCCAGCGCGCCCTTGTATTCAATACATTTAATAGAAGTCCAAAACGTGTTTTTTCTTCTGTAGCTAGTTTTCCATATACATATCTATGCAGGAGTCCTTTGTCATAGACAATCCCATTGATTTGCATAAGAGTGGAAATACAATTTTTTTTACCAAGTTCTGTTGTTTCGGTAAGACATGCAATGTCGGAGGATGATGTAGGACATGTTGTAGCCGTTGGATGTAGTCGAGTACATTGTTCTCCGTAGAGGATTTGGCCGGTTTCGCGATTGTAGGGAATCGAGTACCCCTTATCCTCACAGAACGCACAGGAGATGGAGGTATCCTGTAGGGAACATGAGGTTGCCCGTTTGCAGTATTTCTTCGCCTCGGCTTCGATAGCTGCATCTTTGGACCAAAACCAAGTTCCACCGCTTGGAAGCCCCGTCAAATTCATATTCGGACCACGTTCTGTCCCTGGAACACAATAAGAGGGTTGGAATTCCCCACTTCCTGAAATATCTGGAACATGCCACCATCCGCATTTGGATACATTGTCTGCCGGAATATCCTCGGGACGCGCGATGGACTGACAAGAACGCAAATCATCCTCCAAGGTGGATCTTGTCTTTTCTTCAACCCGCATATATTGTGAAATACGAACACGATTGTCTTTGGTAAAGGTTGCCTGATCCAATTGATCTCCTAAATCAGGAATGGTTTCGAGCACAGCGGCAGCAACAGGAAATCCAGAGGGTCCTCGCGCGTAATGAAACAAATCACGGTTTCGTTCAAGATGCTGTTCCAAGTCGGGAACACTTGCTCCCGTTCGAAATGTCATCTCGTCTGTCTCCAATTGAGACATCTTGTATTTTTCCAAAAGAAGTCGTCGCACATCCGCCAGTTTATTATCCTTTAAAATAGAGTCAATATCATTCATACGCATTTTGAATGGGTCATCCAGAAATACATTGTAAGGATTATTATAAAGAAAATTATTAATGGTAGTAAGTTCGGAATTTAATTTTCGATCGTCAAAAATATTCAAATATACTTCCAAAATATTGTCATATTTAATATTTACACCTCTTGCATATTGAATATTGGTTAATCTAGAATTAATAATTCGAATGGCCTCTGTTTTCGCACTTGAAGACAGGTTATTTACAGATGAAACTAATGATTTTGCTCTTTCTAATAAAACTCGCTCTTGAAGTAATTTGTCAGCATTGGTTTTTTGATCGAAATCGGTTTTGATGGCTAATAACTCCCCAAAGTCATTTTGTGAGGTTTGAAAGGATTCTTTGGAAAGCACGGTTTCTCGGAGGAGGTACAGAACGACTCCGAGAAATACAAATAACAGTATGGTCCGCCATACGTTCATGGCACTTCTTATTGTTTGCTAGGAAAATATCGGGACACTTATCTACGTGAAGACGAATCATCCTCTTCCACTCGCAAGTCTTGGTCGCCGAGGGAGGGATCATCATACCGCTGGTCCCGTAGGATCTCGGTACGTGTAAGACGCCGATCATACACATGAAACCATCCAATACCACCTTGGAATCCTGGGGATCCCAAGACCAGACGGGTAAAGAAAGAACCGGCTCCCCCTAAGGCCTGTTTTGGAAGGGGATCCTTCACTTCTGTACCATTGATCCAAACGGTTGCCTCTGTTCCCAACACAATTGCTACATGTATCCATTGGTTCGGTGTGCCGAGGGCAGTAGGAGACCGGAACTGAGAGAGCCCACGGGAGGATTGGAGGATGAATGTAGGAAATTTCTCGACGATCCGGAATGCCAACACAGTGTCAGCGGTCCCTCCACGTCCCTGATCGAGTTGGAATATGGTTGCCTGACCGTCAAGGGTCGACCAATAGAACATGCAGGTGATGGTCCGAAGCAGCGGGAACGAGAGTTGGCGTGTGAGCGGGAATGCAAGGGGTTGTTGGGCGACTATCAGGCCTGTACGGGCTCCAAATCGCTGCAGCGCAGTTGATTCGACGTCAAGGTACTCATTGGTATCAGCAAATATGGCTTGACGTGGTTCCAGGGCTACAAAGGGTTTCCAGGCACTTTGGTTGAGAACCATACGACCTGTCGGCTGGACGATCAATTGGGGGGAACCAAATGCCGCACCACGGGGTGTCTCAAACCGCAATTCAATCTTGTTGCGTTGCTTGGTCGGCAACTCGATCAATTGAAGTTGTTGTGCCTTCACTCCATTGACAAAGACGGAATAATTGTCATACAGATCATTTGTAGGAAGTTGGAGAGACAGAGTGGTTGCCTCTTCGCCTACATCGATGAAGGTGCGTGCTGTAAATCCACGGGCTCCCTGGGCGGAAAGCAGGAACTGCTGTAAGAGAGCCCCCGTTTCCTCGGTAAGAATGGTCGGAGTTATCATGCGCCCCAGAAGACGTATGGTACCCACCTGTGGGATACTGTAAATCCAGTATTCAATGCCGGGATCTCGGCACAGATTGGGGTTCCGCATCCATGTTTCATCAGCACTGCGAACCATGGAAATACCGAGGCAACTCTGGACGGCGGCATCCTGCTCGCGGACATTCTGCATTTGTTCGGTGTCGGACATGCGCTGAAACAGGTCGCGGAACTGGGTTTTGATGGTTCCAAAGGAGGAACCGGCGAATGCCGTGGGATCGTGGGGATATCCAGTGCCACTTGCCTGGCATCCCGATTTCCGGAATTCACGTTGCAGGCATTCGAGGGGGAAGGGGCCCATGTCAGCATCGGTGTATTGGCATACATCGAAGGGTGTTTCATCGCGCAGCCATTTTGCGGCTGCCTTGGCGATTCCAGAGGTGGAACTCATTGACATGGCCTCGATACGCCGCATCAAGTCCATTGCATCGGTTTTGGGAATTGTACCGGTCTGGAGGAATGTGTTGGAAATCCCGAGTCGGCCCCGTTGACTGAGATATTGCAGGGCCAGCCGATCCGTCTCATTGAGTGTCCCATTCTGTTGGACGATCCTGTGAAGACCACGGCCCTCCGTGCAACCCGCCAGCTCCTTACACATCGCAAGACGACATTCTTTCGTCAAAGGACTTGCCGCACACACGAATTCCAGTGTTTGTCCCACTTGTAGGAGGGCATTACTGTTTTCACCGGCAACGACATTGCCGTTGCGGTCATAGTCGTAATCGTAGTTGGTAAGGCGGGGTTGAATAACAAGAGGCGGACACTGACTGGACTCGGACACGAGGCTGGAGAGATCCCCACAGTTCCCCTCTTCGTCATTGGGGTATTTCAGAACACCATTGGCAACGGGGACTGCATAGCCTTTCGAGGGACAGAAAGCACAGTCATCGGAGGAACCGATTAAATCACAGTTCTGAATACGTTTGCAGCGTTTGATGTGCTCCCGTTGTTCGGCCTCGTCCAGATTCCAGATCCAGCGGCCACCTGGGAACTGGGTGCGAATCGCCGGATCTGTTGGACCACCGGCATCCGTTTGGACGCCGTATTCATCGATGGTGGGTGCTTTACCAAGTGCGCCTGTGGAAGGAGAGTAGAGATTTTCGACAAACCACCAGCCACATCCTTCCCCCTGGCGCGCCCGTTCCGTCATGAAGGCGGTATCGCCCTTTAGGTTGGTGGGTCGACTGGCATTGCGACATTGTAGGTCAGCCAGGTTTTCTTCGGCAACGGTGGTATTGAAGAATTTCGCAATGCCATTGGCGATCGAGGAAGGGTCAAAAGCATACCCTGGTGTCTTTGTGGCAAGATCAAAATCGGATTTTTGAAGGGCACTGGGACCCATAAATATACCGGGATTTACTTGTATCATACCAGGAGTCTCAAGGGGTGTTCGTTGGTAATGAAAGTAGTCGCGTTGATCTTCGAAACTGGAGGGGCGTGTTGGATCTTCGCGTTCCCATGATGATGTAAATCCCTCGTGGTTTCTACGGAACCAGATCAAAAGGACCAACCCAACTAGGAGTATTCCTAGTATCCATAGGATCCGCATAGGAACTTCTTACACAGGTGTGCGACATTAAAGAATTGACAGGGAGGAGGAATGTAGGATGTGCCGGTGTACCCAACACACGCTCTGCAAACTCTGTTTTATAAAGCAGCATGGGTATCGACGGGTCGCTCATCGATCTTGGTATCCGCGCTGCCTGCGTTTGAATCTGGCACCAGACGACCGATCCATTTCATCGGCAGGTTCCTACAGTTCCCCTCCTCTCACGAGAGGAGACACGGTGTTTGTAGAACGGAATGTAGAGGAAGAGGAACGGCAGTTTGCGGAGTGGAAGAGGACCCAGGAAGAGGAACGACAGGCGCGGCATGCGGCGTGGTTAAAGACCCTGCCCGCCAATTATTGGGAAAAGAAGAAGGAGGAGGAAGACAGGTATTGGCAACACTTTGAATCGAATCTTCTTTCCTAGACAATCAAATATCACTATGGATTCTTACATGCATCATGTAGGAAACCATGGAAAAGAACAGCGCGTCTTACAGATCGGACGAGTAGAGCCGCCAGCATGTAAGGGCTTTTTGGAGCTCGGTAGGATTTGTGCCAATATCCACACATTTGGGTGCATAGGTTCCATTGGGTTGAATTTCGGTTATCAAAAAGACAGTGGGGTAGTTGGCAAGCTGCAGGGACACAAAGGCGGAGGCCTGGTTGAGCGCGGGCAGAATGACCCAGGATGAGTTGGCTGCCCCATTCCAATTGATATCTGCCACGGGTCCGACTTGGACGCCACCGCTGCTTGTGCGGGTCAAAAAGGCATTACGGGATCCCTCCAGTTGATATACTTTGGCTGTATTTTCACGTGTGCTAGTCTGACTACCTACAGTGGATGGTTTCAGAGTGAAGGTTGTACGTGTATCGAGGTTGCTAACCATACCGGATTGTGTCAGGAACCACCCTTGGCCCACAAAGGATTCCAGACGAATCTTCTGCGTCCCAGGGGCAGGGAACACGAGATCCCTGTAAGACAATTGGGGTGTCAGGTCAATCTGATTAAATTCAATTGGTTCACCTTTCGCTAGGCGTTGTGTGAGAATACGATTATCTCTTACAAGCTGGATAATTTGATTATTCGAAGTTGTTGCAAATGTTGATAATGTTTGTGGTGCGGTATAAGAAATATTTAATACTATATTTTTAATTCCATAATTATTTGAGACAGGACCTCCATTTTTCCATGCTGTTTGTGCTTCTGTTTGATTTTTAGGAAACGTAAACGTTGTATTTTGTGTTATGGTTTTAGAACCATCCGATATTAATTCAATTATGGGTATACCAGATTGATCTACTGGATTAAAATCAGCGAGACCTCTTAATAATTGAAATTTAACCATTGAAATAAATTGTGGATTATTTTTATTCTTAAAAAATGCGAAAACAACTGTTCCATCTTGTGTAAGTATTTGTATAATTGCTGATTCGCTTGTTGTTATATTTCCAGATAATTCTAAAGATTGCACTGATATTGTAATTTGCTCTTCTCTATCTATTTGTCTTAGTCTTATAATTTCCATTCCATCATTCATCTGGAATGTATCCAAGAGAATAACCCGAAAGGAATCAACATTCACGCCCTGGCAATTGGAGACGAACTCCTTCTTTTTGATGCCGTAGCAGCGTTCAATGGCGATCCGCTGTGTTTCCTTATCAACTGTGGTGCTATTTGCATCTGTATAGACTGTATTGAGTGTAGCACGGGCGGCAACGACACTGTCCTTGCCTGCATTGGATTGTTTGTAGGTAGCAATGGCGGCATTGATTTGATCGACGGCTTCTTGGTTGACTTCATTGCCGCGCAGGGGAGCCCAGGAACCGGCGGGTTGGCAGGTACGGTAGGGGAATTCCTGTTGGATTTCAGGGAGTGCCAGTTCGTCATTGCGAATACCGGAATATCGGTCTCCAATTGCCTGATAGGTTGCTGGCGAAGGTCCGGTGGCATAGGTTTGACGGTAGAGTTGGTCTAGACAAGTTGCATCAAGTGGTCCATTCTTATTCTGAACGGTCAGGGCACCATCCTGATCTACCAGGGTTTCACAGGGTCCGATGATTTCCCTACCAATGAGTCGCAGAGAGGCCAGATTCATTTCGGCCGATGATTGCGCGGGACTGAAGGATGCAGGGAGTCCAACACCTCTCGCCGTATTTCGTAGTGTTTTCAGGTAATCAATTAATTCTGTGGGCGTTCGTTCGATGGTTTTGGCGGAGTCTTTAAACCGAAGGGCCGCCGCCCCCTCTGGTTTGGTAGGATGCCAGGTTCCTGCCGTTGTTCCCATGCCAACACTCTCAAACAGTTTTTTCATACAATCATCGGTGAGGCCATTCGTACATGCCTGAAATTCCACAAAATTCAGTAGATTTTTCGAGGTGTAAAGTGGACCTGTCGGACATTTGGGAAGATCCTCGGCATATTCAGGATTCAAAAAGATACCTGGAATCTTACACTCGACGGTAAAAAGACTCTTTTTATGATCGGAATCCCACAACCAATATTGATCGGATTGTACGTCCGTCATTCCTTCGGTGGCAGGTTTGGGTTCTAGAATGCGCTGACTGTCGGCAAACGTACCGTTGCGTGAATAATAGATAAGCGGATCCGTGATAGCATTCGATCCATCGGCATTCCGTATGACTGTGTTGGAAATCATGGTGATAAATCTTTCTGCCGGAATATTTCGTCGGATATTTCTATCCGATGATTCAAACTGCATACACACACCGCGATATTGCGGTGAGCGAATATCACCATGTTGGGAATATCGGTTTTCTTTGGCAATGGCAGACAAACCATCTTCATTTTGGAGTGGCAAATACTCAAAAAAATTCTTTACAACACTGGATGTCAAGGTACGTATATCCACAATGGAGGGAGTTAAATGGTCCAGACGTGGCTTGATTCCATAACACCAGACACCCTGGGGGGAACCATCATTCAACCGCTGCACTCCTACCAGCCCATGGTTAGGAATTTGCCTATCTGTATAATTGGCATATTGGTGTATTGTGTAGGTGTCATATGTATTTAATGCCGCGTCGACGACTGCATATCCTGCATTACGAACCTGGGAGCCTTTGGCGTATGCATCTCGCAATTGTTCTACCGTTGCAATTTTACAGTCAAAGGATCTCTCAAACTCTCTTCCGTTGAATACACCGGATTTTATGTAGGTATTTAGATCGTCTTTGCGGGTTGTATCAGTATCAGTATTAAACGAGACAAAAAAGACTTCTTCGAGTCCACGTGGCCGATGTGGGAATTCCTGAAAGAAATGGAGTTTTATGAAATCCTCAGGAGCCGCATTAGGAAGGTTGATTGTCAGGGTTTCCCCTGAAATATCACTGTACTGAAAGCTTCCAAAGTTAGCAACTCCCTTCCCTTTTGTTTGATAGTATACACGATTGAAACCGGTCCCTTTTGGGACTGCTATACGCAGTTGGACGCTTGCCTGCGTAGATTGTTGAGGGTCGTTGTATATGTAGGTTGTCTTATCGGATTGGACGCAGGCAACACAGGATCCAGAAAGATCCAAATCTGTCTGTCCGTCATTGGATTTGCCTCCTCCAAATCCCCCTGTGGACCCATACTCCTCACAGTTGAGTTTATTGGCTGCTCGGATGCATTTGTCCTTTTCACCGAGTACAAAGAAATAGCCAGGCGCACAGGTACCCAGAGACGGTTCTGCTGAAGAGGACCCAGAAGCGTAATAGGCATCACGATCACTGTTGGTAAACAAGAGTCCGCCTATGAATTTCATGGCAGCGGCCGAAAAGCGCGAGACAACCGATGATGTAATGGGGGATCCATCTTTAATACATACACCGCACCCTGCAATGGTAGTATTCATGTCTACAATTCCCCCTGCAGCATTTCGTGTTCCCAACAGATTACACAGATCAGCTCGTTTGAAGGGATTGGGTCTTGTTTCGGTTTCACCACCCGCAGTGGAAGTGGTTAGGCGATTGACGGACTCGCAGCGCTGTGCTTCCTGCTCGGACAAGGAAGTGGGAGGAACCCGTTCTTCCACGTATCCTGCAACTACCTTCACTTGATTCCAATTATTCGAAGGATCGTAAATAGCTGCCTTGTTTTGAATGGTTCCATCGGCCGCCACAACAGGATATGCGGAAGGCGGAACGGGCCGGCTACCATCTGGAACGACTCCCACCGTCACCAAGGCCTTTCGAATATCTTCGTTGAGCTCTGGAAGCAGGGTTCTTGCAATGCGGTCTTTAAATGCACGGTCCGCATTCGGTTTTATGGACTCCGTGTATCCAAGCCGGTTATAGATTTGTCTACCGCGTTCATAATAACGCTGTATATCATCGGATTCCTCTGCCGCCGGCAGTACTTGAATCGATTCTGGTGGTTTGCAGGTGGCTTGTGGACCCCCTTGAAATGGCTCGTGTATGGTTTCGAATACCCATGGCATTCCAAACCACAAAATGGCCGCAACGACTACGAGCGTTAGCAGCAAATAGAGAACATGCATGTTCCTTCCCTATTGTAGGGCCGGAGTTTCTTACACATTGTCGGGACGTATGTTGGTAGCAGAGTCCATATCTCGGGTGATTACGCGAAGTACAAAGTGTGTCTGGCGACTCAGGTTAATGAGGGCCGCCGCCGAGGATGTGGATGCCTGGTCGCGAATCCGCTGCTCCAAGAGTCCCTCCTGCGTAGAGGAACCACCGAAATAGGAACGCCCTACACCTCCTGTGGTAGGATCCACAAAACGGGAGCGCACAATGATAACATTGGCATAGCCCTGGGCGTTCGCCCCCTCTGTCAGAGTGCTTCCAGCTCCACTGCCTGACACATATGCAATTGCAACGACATGTAGGGATCCAGGTGTATTGATGTAAGTCTCAAAATCAGTCAGAGTCGCCTGGGCGGGTGTACTTGTTCCCGTGGCCGCTGCAACATACCCCTGCACGTTGATGAGATCACCCTCTGCCACTGCAGAATAGGGAAAGTAACTGTCGGTCTGAATGTAAATGTACTCGTTGTCGGATCCGGCGTAGTTAGTATTGTCAGTTGCCGCGATTCCTACACCTGCGTTGTAAATGTTGGAAGACAGGCAAATGCGGGTGATGGAAAACACGTCGGAATCATTGGAAAGCACAGAACCATCGTGGCGTTCTACGCGGAAACTCATCTTCTGTAGACCGGCAAGGGGGGTCGGCTCATAGACCCGCTGGGCCTTCAAGAACTTCGGAATCAGCGCGGTGTATCCCACATTCGTACGGGCCGCCGCAGTACTTGCAGGTGCAGCGATGTTGAGTGCCTGTGCCGAACTCCAGGTTGCATCATATTGCACCATGGCAAACGTATTGTCCTCACGGGGATTTGTGGAGAAGCCGTTGTTGTTGAGTTCGGCGATGCGGACACCGGCAAAGGGCAGCGACAGAACATTGACAACACGATCGGCATTCAGTGTCAGAATTCCTGCCGAATTGGCCGTGGAACGAATGAGGGGTGTCAGAGATTCGGTAGGCGCCAACAGCTTGACGAATTCAATCCGCTCAATGTTCCGGAACCGCTCCTGAATGGCCGGTGAATACCCGTATCCCGTGCGATTCCCTGGATTAAAGGATACCGAGAAATTGTACCGGTTCTCCGTGCGATTCCGGAACCAATCGCGATCACTGCTGGTAATAAAAATATTGTATTCGGTTTCACGGTATTTTACAACCGGTTCCTGTGGGATAATGTAGTCTTGCGGGAGCGGTGTAGTGCGAATCGGAGGAGGCTGGGATTGGGGTGTAGGATCTACCGAATTCGCAGGTAGATTGTCCTGCACCTCCATGTGCGGCGGTGTACGCTGCATTTCAGACTCACGTAGCATCTGTGCTTTTTTCATGAGAACCACCGGATCTTCCTCCTCATCTTCGACAGTTGTCGGCCATTTCACATCGGGAACAGCAAACAGGGCCGAAATATCCTCATAATTGGATTGGGGTAGACCTGTTGCAGTTGCGGATACACGAGGACGTGCCACGTTCGCGGTCGATGCCGTTACCGTCTTAGGAAGCACGGGAGGAGGAATGGCAGCCATTGGTGGCGGCTGTCGAATCATTGGCTCCTGCTTCGACAACCAGGTATCAATCGATTTCGAGGATTCCCGTATTACTTCTTGATTCAGTAAATTCAGCGGCTTGTTGGTTCCCTGCATCTTGGCAACCTCTGTCATAAAATGCTGGACGGTGCGCTGAATACGCCCATCGGTTCGTTCGGGAACCGAATGAGAACCCATACGGCTTGCATAATGTTGCCGTAGGAACCCCACTACCTTCTGGTAATTGGTGTTTGTTAGGAATGGATTTTGATTTAACGACATGGGGTCCTTCTACTAAGGACAAAGGACTACGGCAAACCCTTAGATTTCCAATAAACGCCGTGCTTTTGCCGATTCCTTTCGTGGCTTCGCAGTGGCAAACAGAATATCCCGTAAACTATTCATGGTATCATCGTCCACAATACGTTTGCATACATTGTAAAACGACTTTCCCAGAATGAGACTAATCACCGTGTAAAGACAGTACATTCCACACTCGGATCCCTTGTATTGATGACGTATATCATTGTAGTAGGTGTGGACGATTCCCTGCTCGCGCATCCGTCGCAGGAGTTCCACAACCTCCTTCGGCGGTTCGTATCCGTAGGAGTCAAAGTAGTAGGCAGCGGATTTCGGAATGTCAATGAATCCACAGACCCAGTGGGAACCCGGTTCATCGTGTTTATCGAGATTGAAAATGATGCCGATTTGGGTAGTCCCCGCCGCCGCCATTTTGGCGAGGTCGAGCCGGCAGAGTTCATCGACAATGCATTTGCCAAATTTGTCGCTGCTGTCGAAATCAATGGGAACAGGACCGATAAATTCGAAATGGGGATAGGC
>JACCDW010747099.1_pt1 | contig 11903 bp, 12 predicted proteins | sample 7449781 | NCBI WGS metagenome assembly JACCDW01 (sample SAMN15323449, study PRJNA562643) | freshwater metagenome | isolation source: river surface water | place: USA:Blue River Watershed | collected 2017-08-18
CCGTTGAAAATCGCACTCGGTTTCTAAAAGAAATTTTAATGGAAGTTCGTAAGGTTTTTAAGGGTGAGGTGTGGGTAAGATTATCAGAAGAAGAATATGCTGACGGTGATCATCATCTTCCTGAAACCATTCAAGTTCTTAAACTGATTGAACCATACATTGCTGGTGTTAATGTCAGTAGCGGCGGTGTGGTGCCGACCACCATTCAAACGAAACCTGGTTATCAATTACCCTTTGCCAATCAAATTCAGGCTGCGGGTATCTTAACCATTGGTGGTGGATTGATTACGTCATTAGAACAAATTGAATCCGCGCTTGATCGTGATTGTCACCTAATTTATTTAGGTCGAGAGTTATTACTCAACCCTTATTTTGTCTTACAACAAATAAAAAAACATGCGCCTGAACGCATGTTGAAACCCTATCAAAGAGGATAATTAGTCCTCTTCTTTTTGATTTGGTTTTGGTGATTTCTTTTTTGTCATCGTTCCCCAAACTTTTAATTTGAGATAACCAATGACGACAACTGCAACGGCAATCAATATCCAACCCCACCAAGGCATGTTATGAACTCCTTTCTGCGTTCACACGCCGAATAAAAAAGTTTAATGCAAAGCTAGCGATGATGATCATATAAACGGTGCCAATCACTAAGTACCAACCAAAGGTTAAATCATTGGGGCCCTGCGTATGAAGCGCCAGATTATAGAAGCCTTTAACCGCCCAAAAATTAGGAGAAATGCCTAAGATAAATTGTTTCCAGTCTCCAAATGCATCTAATAAAATCAGTAATGGGACCATAAAAACAATGCCACCCGATTTCATCAACGCGAATCCTTCAATTTTATTTTTAGCAAGGGCGGCCATTAATGCCCCAGCCGTTGGGGTGATTAGACTCGATACGATCGAAAAAAGAACAATCGAAAGATTATCAATGGAGGTTAAACCAAAAGACAATTCGCCATAAGCAAACGAAAAAGTTTCTCCAAAGAAATACTTCATGCCGAACAACATCACAAAATTTCCAAGCACACCAAAAATGAACGCATAGGTAGTTTTAAATAAGGTGTATCCTTTCACGGTGATGGGAGAGACGGCAATCGCTTTGATTGTCTGTTCATCTTTATTTTCTAGTAAAGAAAACCCGAGAATGACACCAGAAATAAACCCACCAATTGATAAAATTAAAATAAATAGAAGTAGCAAACTTAGTGCGTATTCTGGCGCTTCTCTATCAAGGCCACTGCGAACGAGAATTGAAGGAATCAGCCAACCCACAAACCCTAACATCACCAAAGGATAAATGAGCATAAATAAATTTAATGGATCCCGAAGAAGCGTCTTGAGTTCATAACGAAAAATTTGCCAATATTTTTTCATGCGCTAATTGCTTCCTTTCTAAATTTTGGTAGAACATAAAGCGGAAATAGTATCACGGGATAACTGATTAAAAATAAAATGGTTGTCATCAGGGTTGATAAACTTAACTGAGTCCACAAATGCGACAAGGCTTGTTGACCTGCAAAGGTGGGAGAAAATAATCCAATCCATTGCCAAGATAGCGGAATCATCTCCAAATTCACTAAGATAATCGGAACAAAAAGTAAAAGTACAACAAAGGTATATTTGATTAACAAATCCATAAAATCATGGCTTAAATATATCAATACATAACCAAGACTAAGATGGGCAAATGTTACAAGAATAATGATACCTAATGCAGGAAAAATCGCAAACATAGTTCCATGAACCACCAACATTGTTAACCAGATTAATAACAATGAAATCACACTCCCCATTAAACCGCCCGCAATTTTTGCCATTAAAACGATGGCAGGCGAAGTTGGAGAAACCAATACTGCCTTCATGGTTCCTTCTTGTTTTTCATAAAAATAAGCTGCTGCCTGGAGGATGATTGCCATCAAACCACTATCGAGCATCAGAATTTGTGGCAGTAAAGCATTCGCCTCTACTTCACTGACAAGCATAATAATCACTAACCATATACCACTGACAAGCAAACCAAAAAAGGTAATTTTATAGCGCCACAACCTAAGGATTTCACCTTTAAATAATGACCAAAATTTAACCATGTTTTTTTCCGGTAATTTCGATAAAGATTTTATCGAGTGACGTTTCCTGTGAGTGCATCGTGATGATACGATTTTCTTTTAAAATACTTTGAAAAAGGACATCATTGGAAAGCCCATCAAGAGGTAAAACAATCGATTTCAATTGATTTTTTTCACTATATTCAATCTTAATTTCACGACGACCATATTTCAATTTCAATGATTTTGGGGTGGCGGTTTCTAGTAATCGACCATTGGCGATAAAAGCTACTTCATCGCATAATTCTTCAACATCGCCCATTAAATGCGTTGTTATTAAAATCGTTTTTCCCCTCTTCTTTTCTTCTAGAATCATATCCTTAATGATTCTTGCGTTACTTGGGTCTAAACCATTGGTAGGTTCATCTAGAAATAAAACTTGAGGATCGTTTAATAAAGCTTTGACAAAATTAAGTCTCATTTTCATGCCTTTTGAGAATTGACCAACTGGTTGATGAATCGACTCACCGAGGCCAACGCGCACCAATAAGGAACGATAATTTGTCTTCTTTTTGTAAAGAGAAGCAAAGTATTTGAGATTTTCATCTGCCGTTAACTTATTAAAGTGCACAGGCATTTCAAAACCAACACCGATGTCCTCATAAAATGATTGCGGTAGTGATTTCAACGACTTGCCTCTAAATAAAACCTTACCTTCATAACCAGGTAATAATTTGATCAGCACTTTTTGGGTTGTGGATTTTCCCGCTCCTGAAGGCCCAAGCAATCCAAAGATTTGTCCTTCTTCGATATTTAAATTCAAATCTTTAACAACGTAATCTTGTTTGGTGTTGTATCGATAATTGAGTCCATGAATTTCATATAAGCTTGCCATCGGTTATTCCTCCCTTGAAATAACTAAACGTTCTAACATTGCAAAGGATTCTTGATAATCCTTTATTAATTCATCTGCTTGTTTATTGCCATCTAGCGCTGATTGATACCCTAAGGTTAAAAAATATAGGATTCGCCAAAATTGATCAGGATTGATTGATGGCTTCATGCGTTGACGATCGATTGATGAAAAAGGTGTCGGGGGTATGTCGGGCAACTGAGTTTGTTCTAATAAAATAAATTTAAAAATACCAGGATATGATTTTTCTAAGTTAAATTTTGCCACTTGAATATCTTTTAAAATTTGAAGATAAGACTGATGTTTATCTGAAGATTTTTTCAAATTAGACAATTGTAAATTTGCAAATTTTAAGCATGCCTTGTAGAGTTTTTCTTTATTGCCGAAATGATGAAACAATAATGGTTTTGAAACATTGGCAATTTTTGCAATATTTGCCATCGATGCTTTTACTTTCCCATATTCGCCAAACACGAGAAAACCAGCTTTGATAATGAGATGTTGACTATTTTTTTCTTTCATTAATATCATATTACTGACCCTTTCGGTCAGTGTCAATCTTTGGTTAATTTTTCTTGTTGATAAAGGTATAATTATGAATAATGACAGATAGTAAAAGTGTATTTCAACGCTATGAAAAAAAGTTCATTCTCACACGTGAACAGTATGAAAAAATATTGGTTTCGATAAAACGTAATATGAGGTTCGATCCTTTTTGCAAGAATGGCAAAACTTACCACTTAAGAAATATATATTTTGACACCCCAGATCACCAACTGATTTCCTTATCTTTATTAAAGCCAGATTTCAAAGAAAAATTACGCATACGTAAATACGGTGTGCAAGGCGACAATACCAATCTTGTATTTCTTGAAGTTAAAAGAAAAATTAAAGGTGTCGTTACCAAACGAAGAGCGTCTTTGACGCTTGATGAAATCGAACAATTTATGAATCGTGGTTTGATTCCTGTACGAGTTGGCTTTCATGACCAACAAATTCTTAAAGAATTAAAGTACATGACTCAGATTTACCAACTACGGAAAGCTGTCTTTATCGAATATGATCGTTTAGCATTCTTTGATAAAAAAGACCCTGAATTTCGGGTGACGTTTGACCATCAGATTCATACGCGTTATGATAATTTTGATTTTGAAAGTAAAGTAAAAGGAAAGCTTTTACTTTCTCAAGATATGGTGTTGATGGAAGTAAAGGTTGGCGAAGCAATGCCGCTGTGGTTTGCTAAAACTCTCGCCCGCTTAAAAATCTATCTTAATACCTTTTCAAAATATGGCAAGGCTTATGAACAAAGTCTTGCAAAGGAGATTGGCAACGATGTTTGACAATTTGAATACACAGTTCGATAGTTTGGTTGTGATTGCGCTCGTGGTGATGATCTCATCCGTTATTTTAGGGATCGCGTTAGCCTACTTTTATATGTTTATCAAAAGAGAGGATGGCTATGTTTCCGACTTTCCTTGGACGATGGCGATTATGCCTCCTGTGGTGGCAGTCTTAATTATCATGTTGGCCAATAACCTTGCGGCGGGTATTGCCGTGGGTGGGTTATTCGCCTTAACACGTTTTCGTTCCAATCAACGCAACACCGAAGATATTGCCTATGTTCTATTAACAGTAGTAATTGGTGTGATTGCCGGTACTGGATATGTTGCTTTTGCTTTAATCTTTACCTTATTTATGATGGCAGTCATCCTCGTACTTTATTTTTTAAGATTTGGCAAAACCTCTGAAAAGAATCTAGCCTTACGCATAGTGGTACCAGAAAGTCTTAACTATGAAAATCTCTTTGATGATTTATTAAAAAAATATTGCTTATCTTATGCGATTAATCGTGTAAGAACGATAGATTTTGGAACGCTCTTTGAATTGACTTATCATATCGTCATTAAAAAATCGACTAAACAAAAAGAGATGGTGGATGAATTAAGACAACGCAACGGTAATTTAACGATTACCCTAACCGTTCAACGATTTAATCAGGTGGATTAAGATGACGTTATTAGCCTTGTCGACAGTGGTCTTGATAGGGTTATTAACGCCCCTTCCAATTCAAGACACGGTTAATTTAACTTTTATCATCTTGAATGATGATCAACAAAAGGTGGTCACATTGAATCAGGGGGAATTTTATTTTAATCCGCCTAACGACTTTATTCTCCGAGATAATGTTCGATTAAAAGGTTGGTATCAAGACGAAAACTTAACGCGATTTCACGATTTTGATTTACCGATTGTCCAAGACACCAATGTTTATGCAATGTGGGATTATCTAAACCCTGCCATCGCCCTTGCTCAACTTTCCCAATCTAGCGAAGGAAATCGTTTTGAGTCTAAGACGATGGTCCTCAACTTACCTTTGTATCAACCCCTTCAAGAAGGCGTGCGTTATCAATGGCAAGCAGCACCACAAAACAGTGCCGATTTTGAAAACATAGGTGGCGCCAATACCAATCATTTTTCACCCTTTCGTAATGGGACATTTCAATATCGAGTAAGATATCGATTACCCATCTATAACAACAATGGCACCATCATCGATGATGTTAGTTATTATTCCAATATCGTTACCATTACCATTTATGGTCAGCAGACGATTGTAGGATATATTATTGCGATAAGTTTAATCCTACTAATGGGATTGATATTCTTTTTAAGAACCAAACGTTCCATCTATTATGTGGTAGATGGAGGGGAACTACTTAAACCTGGCAGATTCTATATCGGCGAAGACATTACGCTTCAACCTAAAGCCAAGAAAAAGGGATATCGATTTATCGGTTGGTTTGAAGATGATACACTTAAACAGCCATTCTCTGGATTAAGAATGCCGATGAAAGCAATGAAGTTATATGCAAAATTTAAGAAAACAAAAACAAATCGCTAAAGCCATTCAAAGTTATCCAGTCAAAACCTCCATGATTTTGATTGATTTTTTGCGTGCAGAATTAAAAAACATGAGTCGTAATAACATCAAATCCCTGCTCACAAGAAAACAAGTCATGGTCGATGGTGCGCCGATTAGTCAATACAATTTTGTATTAACACCAGGTGATATTGTGATGATAGGCAAATATAATCCGCAAGACAAACCCCTTCCAACACCCAAAATTATTTATGAGGATAGTGATTTTCTTGTCATTGAAAAACCGACAGGCTTATTAACTGTCGCTTCCGATAACGAAAAGAGTCAAACGGCATTTCGGGTCATGATGGATTATGTACGAGAAAAAGACACCCATGCAAGGTTATATGTTGTCCATCGCATCGATCGTGATACCTCTGGTATATTGATGTTTTGTAAGCATGAAGAATTGAGAGATGAAATGCAAAAACAATGGAATAGTATTGTTTCCAAACGTGGTTATTATGCGATTGTCGATGGGATACCGATGGAAAAAAAGAAAACAATTCATACTTGGTTGCATAAAACCTCAACCCAAATTATGTATTCTCGACAATACGAAGATGATGAAGGTCAAGAGGCCATTACCCATTATGTGGTAAAAAAAGAAATGAAAAACCACGCCTTTTTGGATGTCAAAATTGATACCGGACGTAAAAACCAAATTCGAGTCCACTTAAAAGAATTAGGCCACACCGTTATTGGAGACGATAAATATCATGCGAAAACCGATCCGATTAAACGGTTAGGCCTGCATGCTTATGCTTTGGAATTTATCCATCCTGTTACCGCTAAAAAATATAGTTTTTTCTCGCCCTTACCTGGGTTAATGAAAGCATTTATCGAAGGTCGTCACGGAGTGAAATCAACCAAAGAAGAAAAGGTATAATAACCCTATGAATTGGTTGAGTTTACAACGTTCTCTGCATCGTCAATGGTTGATTTTGACGAAGCCCATTCGTGAAGCTTGGGCAGATCCACAATCCTTATTAAGATATATCGGCTACCTGACCTTTATGGGTGTCATGTTTTATGCCTATGCATTGGTGACAAATTTATTCACTATTCCTCTGAGTGGCGATTATGTTCTTCAACAAATACCGTTTTATTTAAATGGTTATGATGATTGGACGCATTTTTTCCGCACCGGTGAATTTGTTCTTTGGGATGATTCAACGTATCTCGGTGCGAATCACATTGGCTCCAATTCTTTCTATTACTACCTCAATCCATTTTTCATGCCAATCTTATTGTTCCCTCGTGGACTTGTTCCCCAAGGCTTAGCTTTACTCATGATTGGCAAGATGGTTGGCGCCTCGCTAACGTTTAGAATATTCTTAAAATATTTTAAGGTTAAAGAAAATCATGCTCGCATTTTTGCGATGGCATATGGATTCTCGGGTTGGATGGCGTATTACCTTTGGTTTAATCACTTCATGGAAGTGGCGGTCGTCTTCCCCCTGGTTTTGCTTGGTGTGGAAAAACTACTAAAAGAAAAAAATCTTCGGGTTTTAGCGTTAAGTTTATTTTTAATGGGTATCACCAATTATTTCTTCTTAGTGTCCACAAGCTTTACCGCAGTTTTTTATGCCTTATTCCGTTATTTACAACCCAGTTCAAAAAGAACCTTTATTGATAACGCTAACGTTGCTGGCCTAGGATTCCTTGCCTTTGCCATTGGCATCATGATGTCTGCTTATGTCTTTTTACCATCGGTGATGGTAGCGATTACGTCAAATCGCGTTGGTGAGGCTTGGTATTTAGATCAATTAGTTGCAGCTTATCAAAATGAGAATTGGCAAGAGCTTTGGTTATTATTAACGGTATGGCGAAACCAAGGCGGAGGAGCAGAACCTTACAATCAATTTTATCCACTGATTTCGTTTTTATTCCCAACAGTCAGTAATCGCAGTTCAACCCTATTCAACACTGGAAGTTATGACAATACAATCTCAAGTTTATTTGTGTATACGCCGTTAACTTTACTATTGATTCCTTCTTTGATTCACAATTACATGAAAAAGAAATGGTCTCACTTCTTAGCTTTGGGATTGATACTTTTTATGTTATTTACGCCGATCACCTATCAACTGGTTCATGGTTTTACGATTGATTATGGCCGGTGGCAAATTTTTGTGGTGACGATTATCATCACGTATATTGCCATTAATTTTGAGGAACGCATGAAGTTTAAACGCTGGTATTATGATGTTTCTTTTGTCATCATGATTTCCTTAGCAATCTATGCAATATTCGTCGCAATTGCGAATGAAAATAAATTCTTTTTTTCAGAAATGGCTGAACGACAATATGTTGCCATCTTTGCAGTCATCTATATGATTGCAGTGTATCTCTACTTACGACAATCCTATCGTAAGAAGTCCTTACCCGAAACGATGCAAACAGCAATTTTCTTTGAAGCGATTGTGATGGGGACATTGATTATGAATATGCATGGTTTGATTAGCTACCCCAATCGTATTGATAATGGTCTTGATTTAATTCGCGATCAACGTGAAATTGTTAAACAAATCCAAGATCAAGATGACCAATTCTTTCGCATTTATAATTTAAATGCTGGTGAATCCACCAACTTAGGCATGCGTTTGGGCTATAACGGGATGACAGCGTTTCATTCGCTTTACAATTTTTATGTTTCAGATTTTAATAATTATTCTCATATGAATTACAACTACCGAGGATGGTCGATGGGCTATCACGAAAAGCGTTATAATCTTGACACATTCTTAGGTGTGAAGTACTACATCATGCAAAATGTTTACGATTCTTACACCAGAGCAAGTGAACCCAATCCTGAAACTGGCGTTTACGATTATTTGTATCAAAATGTTCCGCACGGCTTTGTAAAAAGTGCAACTTTGTCCTCCAATAAAAACTCTGTTTACGTCAACCAAAACTTTATTGAAGGTGGTTTTTCTTACGATACACTTTATCCTAATAACCAAGTGGAAGGTGCTTTCGCGAATAGTTTTTTCACCAACTCGACCACAGAAGTTTTAACAAATGAAGAGGCCTACCTTCAAGGGGTTATTCTTGGAAATGACGATGTGGATGCAATTATAGAAGAAGCCCCTAATTTATCCGTAAGTGCTTCGCCAACGCGTTCGATCTCTCGTATCAATACGAATGTAAGTTTAATCCGTTGTGATGATAATCTTGGTAACCCACTTATTTTTAACCCAAGTCATTTGCATCGCTTAGAAACATGTGAAGCGACCAATGTCGCCAACAATAATAGCATTAGCCAATTTAACGGAGAATATTTACCGATTCATATTACCCCAACCATCGGTTCTAATTTTGGTGAGGGTGCCGATGATTATTTCTTCGCCCTGCAAATGCGTTTATCTCATTACGCAACGGTGTATTTCTTTGATGAACAAGATGAGATTATCATTCGCGATGCTCATTCCTTTGTTAATACATCTTTTAAATTCATGCGAGGTTACTACCCAACCCGCCCAGTTGCCCGCATCGTCATTGTTCCTAAATTCACGGAAGGTAATATGTATTACCCCGTTTTATTTAGAGAACCTTATGCCGCTCAATTACAAAGACTGGCGCAATTACAAGCTTACCCATTAGAAGATTTTAAACATACCGCTAATTCCAGACGGTTTTCAACCGACTTCACTGCTTCGAGAATGATCGTTTTAAATACACCTTATGATCCAGGGTGGAAAGTTACACGGGTCCAAGTTGGTGGCATCAAAGACACAACCCCAGTCTATTTATCTCAAGGCGGATTTGTTGGATTTTTATCCGGAGTCGGTCCAACAACCTATCAGGTTACGTATTGGACGCCTTATTTAACAGAAGGTTTATGGATTGCTTTAACCGGCTTTGCCATGTTCGGTGGAGTCGTCAGTGGCGCTTATTTGATCGAAAAGAAACGTCTAAAAAAATAGCAAAAAGTTTAATGATGATGAACGACTTTATAAATATAATTTTTTGCCATTTTTGTCATTTCAGATACTTGATGAATGGCATCCTTCATGGAAATACCGGTTGTCGTTAAAGCATCCACTGCTTTCCGAATCTCATCATCCGATAATTTAATCCCAAATTCATCTTTATTACCCTCAACAATAAGCACCATTTCACCCTTTAAGGTTGCGGGATCGATTTCCGATAATTCTTGTAAGGTTCCATCGATATACTCTTCGTGTAACTTCGTTAATTCTCTTGCAATACAAGCCTTACGATTACCCAAGACTTCTAATAAGTTTCTTAAGGTGACATCGATTCGATGAGGCGCTTCGTAAAATATCAATGTTTCCGGTCGGCGATATAAATCTTTAATTTCATCTAATCGTGCCGCTTCTTTTTGTCTTAGAAACCCATGAAAATAAAATTTAGAACTATCAAGACCACTAGCCACAAGTGCATTAAAAACAGCAGAAGGACCGGAAATGACAATCACTTGAATATCTGCCTGTAATGCTGCTTGAACCAAACGTTGTCCCGGATCAGAAATCCCAGGATAACCGGCATCAGAAAGATAAGCGATGGATTGTCCTGCTATCATCATCTCTACCAGTTGTTTACTGACCGATAATTCGTTATGTTCATGGCAAGCGATTAAGGTTTTTTGGATCTTTAGATGTTGCAAAAGTTTACCACTAACGCGTGTATCTTCGCAGGCAATGGCATCGATTGAAGTTAACGTAGCAACAGCCCGAGGGGTGATTTCTTCTAAATTACCAATTGGCGTTGCGACTAAATATAGGTTACCTTTGGTTGATTTTTTTTCACTAAAAGACTTACGGCGTTTCATGAAACAGTAGTTCCTTTTGGGTGTTTATTCAATTCATCGACATGAAGAAATTGAATATCACGATTTTGATTTTCAATTTTGATCATCCGGGTGAGTACATTCATCGAAGTGACTTTAAACGAAACACCTTCAATCATATAGCGATCGCCAACATGCGGTAGGGTTGCCTTGATCTCGGTGTAAGCGTCATCTTCGTATTTTAGACAGCAAAGTAACTTACCACAGTGGCCCGTTAACTTAGGAATGTTTAAAGTCAGCATTTGATTTTTTGCTCGATTAATCGAAATATTATCAAATTCATTGAGAAAGGTTGTGCAGCAAAGTGGTAACCCACAAATGCCAATCGCCCCATATAGTTTAGCGCGATCTCGCGCTCCGACTTGTCGAAGATCGATGCGCGTATGAAATTGGGTTGCAAGGGCTTTTAATAAATCTCGAAAATCAACTCTATCTTCTGAAAGAAATAAAAAATAAAGTTTGGAACGGTCGAGGTTATATTCTGCGGCAAAAATTTCCATATCAAGATTCATCTTTTTCACAAGATCTTTAGCAAACAACATTGCTTCTTTTGCATCTTTTTCATTGCGTTGTTGGGCTGCTAAATCACGCGTCTCTGCTTTTCTTACAATTGGCATTAATTGGAAAGGATAACGATATTCGCTCATCGCTTTAAGTTTGGTTTTTACCACACCTAATTCATAACCCTTGCCAGTTTCGACAATCACCATGTCATTAGGTTGATAAGTGGTGGTCGTGGTAGAAAAATATTGTAAACGTGGTAAGTGGTTAACTTCTATGCCAACAAAATAAGGGGTTTGCTGTTGCGTTTCCATACCTTTATACTCCCAATAATTCAATCATCATACCTTCAAGAAACAGTGATAAATTCGTGCTTTTATCTAAGCGTGTTAACCTAATTTGTAGGCGGTTTATTGCTTGATAAGGATTTGGTAATACCTTACTTAATCCCATTAATATTTTAACATATGATTTTAAAAGAACATTTTGTTTTGCCAGCACTTTGCTAATTTCCGTTAAGATGATCAACCAACGGTGAATCAATACTTCAACTTGTTCGGTTTCAGTAAGATGAGGCATCCAATTCATTCTAAATTCATGCATTGCCGCAAATGGATTTTGAATCCATTCTTCACAAAATTGCTTAAGTAATTTGATGGAAAGAAGGATATCCTCTTTATCACTCTTTTCTTTGATTTCTTC
>JACCDW012044989.1_pt1 | contig 11903 bp, 17 predicted proteins | sample 7449781 | NCBI WGS metagenome assembly JACCDW01 (sample SAMN15323449, study PRJNA562643) | freshwater metagenome | isolation source: river surface water | place: USA:Blue River Watershed | collected 2017-08-18
CAAGTTTTCCGTTTCCTAGAATAATCAAACTTATTAAGTTCAGTATCGACAACGAAGCCATAGCCGAAGTGCTTGAAAAAAACAAAGACAAACTATTGGCAATTTTAAAGTCATTTATTGATGATATACATCAATTGCCGGATAACATCGGTCGAAGCGGTCGAGAAGGTGAAACTGTAGATATTATTAAAGCTCTTGATCAAATAGGTATTGATTGGATAGAACTCAAAGAATTATATAAACAGCATTTCCTTAATCGCTATAGCGGCTGGTTAAGCCAACCGAGAGATAAATGGGGTACAGACACTGTATTCAATGTGTTAAACGATATGACTAGGCATCGTATTACACTTAATGACCTCGACGAAGAGTTGGCAAACCGTTTACGATCCATGAAATCAACTCTGTTAAACAGATCGCTGTTTAATCTAAATCATGATAGCATACGATACGGCATGGTAGAAACTGAAGACTATTATAAAAAACTAAGACGTCTTGGTTTTGATTGGCCAGAATTGCAACTAGATAGTACAAATTACAGTGCATTATTAGATAGATTCAAAACACCTATTATGCGTGCAGTGTTAACATTGTTTAAAGAACAACACATAAATCGCGCAGCAAACGTAATAGCTGAATTAAAGCAGGCAGTAAATTGGCCAGAACTAGCTGCTATGGAAAAATCGCTAAATGCAACACAGCTTGATGAAGAAATACATCCTGCCCGTATTAAATCTATTGACGAATCGTTAAAATACGGCGATTACATTGGTGCCGCACACTATATGGGAGTGTACGGCATCGATATAGACAACTTAGACCCGAAGGATAGACAACGTTACGAAGACCGTAAAACAGATATTGTTATGGAACTGTTACAGCTTATTAGAAATATAGACCTGTACAGATCTTATAGACTGGTTGATAATGTGCGTAAGTCTGGGTTAGGCTGGTCAGAACTAGACACAATGTACAAAAGTCTGAATAAGTCGTATAGTGAAAAATACCGTTAAATACAGTATGTTCAATGAATCGGCTCCTCTTACAGCAGACGGCAGTTTTGCCAAAAGTCTAAGCTATAGTAAACTCTGGATGTGTCTAGAGTTAAAACGCCTAATGGACGAATTAAACATCAAACAATTCAAAGCAGTATACAGCCTTGGTAGTTGGTATGGTAATATGGGCATATTCATGCTACTTACACATGTACCTTTTAAAGTGTTAGTAGATGTTGACATTGACAAAGAACCGTTGGCTGCTAGTCACGAAATACTTAAAAAACTAGCACCTGGTAAAAAGATCATAAGTTTATGCAAGGATGCAAACACACTGAAGTATGTGGTTAGTCAGCCTAGTTTGGTAATAAACAACAGCACAAACAACATGAAAAATGCAGGATGGCTAGAACATATACCAACTGGCACAGTTGTTGCTATACAGGGTAGAAACAATGAGCCCAGTAACAAACTCAACACTTGCAAAAACATAGATGATTTTGATAAACAATATCCTATGAGATCTGTGCAATTCTTAGGCGGAATAAAGCTAGCCGATCCAGATGACAAATACGAACGTTGGATGAAGATAGGTATAAAATAATGGCAACAATATTAGGTGCAGGACAACGTTACGATAGAATTATTGGTGTAGGTGGAATTACTACTAGCACAGATGGGTACCTTTGGAGTAACCAAAGCGAAATAACACAGCCATTTCCTCCGAGGATGCGTGCGCAGGGTATTGCAGTTAATGGCAGTAGTAATGTTTGGGTTGCGATAAGCGACAGTGGATTTGCATCAACTAGCTATGACCTTTCAACATGGACTACTGCTAGACTGTTAGATGCTGACTTTACTGCACAGAGTATCAGTTGGAGTATCAACGGTAGCGGCGCAAGACCTATTTTTTGTGTGGCTGGTAGCAGAAAATACAACGATGGCAATGTGTTACCAAATGAATATGAAGATAACACACAGATTGCACAGATATTAATAAATGAATCTGGCAGTCCTTATACCTGGAGTCAGGCATTTACACACCCTGATAACAACAGCTATTTCTTTAACGTAAAATATTTTACAGACATCTTGGTGAATAATATACCAACTAACGTATGGATTGCAGTGGGATCAGCAAATGGCCAACCAGATATTTGGTATACTAACAACATTACCTGGGTCGGCGGCGGTCCTGTTCCCGATAACAATACATGGCAGCGTGTAAGTATACCAGCAGTATTTGCTGATAGACCTTTATATGATGTAGCTGAATATCAAGGCACATTGTATTTTAGCGGTAGAGGCGTAATATTAAACACCAATGATCTCGGTAACCCAATCTGGGACTCTAGCAACTTCTTTACAACAACACGTTCTACACCAAACTATCGTAACATTGCTATTAATCCTGCAGGACATATTGTAACTGTGAGCAGCGGTGATATACGTTATAGCACTGACAGAGTTGGTTGGAGCAGTTACGACTACGAAGGTTATTATTTCCAAAGCGTTAGTTGGTTCCAAGATCATTGGGTAGTCGGCAGTTACAGTACATTGACAGAATACACTTATTTTACCAGCACTGATACTGCAAACTGGACACCGCGTAATAATCTAGTTCAAATTTACGGTATGTGTACTTATTGACACGATACACGGCTGCGATTACACTGTAAGATCGCAAACGTGTAAAGGAGCATAATATGAGTATCGGAAGCTTGAGCGAAGCTGATCGTTTGAAGATCAGAGAACTTATTGAACAAGGCGTTGCAGTAACTCGAGACATTGAAACTCTCAAAGGCGGCCTAAAAGAAACAGTTGATGCAGTTGCAGCAGAACTTGAAATTAAGAAAACCGTTCTTACCAAAGCAATCAAAGTTGCATATAAGTTAGCTGAAAACCGCGACGAACTGGCAGAAGGTCGAGAAGTACTTGACGAAGTTGAAGAACTATTGGACATTGCTAAAAAGAAGTAACATTGTTACTGATTTACAAATAAGCGAGCAATCTAATTGCTCGCTTATTTTATTTTCAAGCAGTTATTGTTTAGTGCATGATTGCTTGGTACAATTAAACAGGTGTAAGGTTATCCGGCCACAAGCGGTATAAGGAGATTAAATGAGTTACGTTGATGCAATCATTGACAAAGAAAAGAATACTATTTTCGTTGCAGAACGTGCGCCAGATGGGCGTAGAATACTAACAGAACATCCAACAAAATATGTAGTATACTGGCCCAGCGAACGGGGCAAATGGAACAGTATACATGGTGTTAAATTAGATCGATTCCAAACAAACAAACACAAAGAGTTTCAAAGAGAACTGGGTGTAATACCAAATGCTAAACAGCATGAAAGTGATATCAATCCAATCTTTCGTTGTTTATACGACAATTACAGAGATGCGCCAAGTCCAGATTTACATGTAGGACTGTTTGACATTGAAGTTGACTTTGATCCGGAACGTGGGTTCTCAAGCCCAGACGACGCATTTGCTCCAATTACCGCAATTTCAATTTGGTTAAATTGGATGGATCGCTGCTTTACATTGGCAATCAAACCAAAAGGTATGAGTACAGACGCTGCAAAGACTATTTGTGATAGCTTCCCTGATACTATGCTGTGTAACAGCGAAAAAGAACTACTTGATATATTTCTCACACTGATCGATGACTGTGATATTCTAAGCGGATGGAACTCAGAAGGCTTTGACGTTCCTTACATTTATAATCGTGTTGTGCAAGTGCTTGGTAAAAGTGAAACTGCAAGAATGTGCCTTTGGGGCAAGTATCCAAAGAAGCGCGAATATGAAAGCTATGGTCGTCAAACTATTACCTATGACTTGGTAGGTCGAGTACACTTAGACTATTTGCAGCTATATCGCAAACATACATACCACGAAATGCACAGCTATAGACTTGATGCAATCGGTGAATATGAAGTAGGTGAACGCAAAACACAATACGAAGGTACACTTGATCAACTGTACAACAATGACTTTAAAAAGTTCATTGAATACAACAGGCAAGACGTTCTACTACTAGCTAAAATTGACGCAAAGCTAAAGTTTATTGAACTGTCTAACAACCTTGCACATACCAACTGTGTATTGCTACAAACTACAATGGGCGCTGTGGCACTTATTGACCAAGCTATTGTCAATGCTGCTCGTGACTTGGAATTAATTGTACCTAGTAGAGTACGCGAAACTGAAGCAGAGCGCGAAGAACGCTGGGCAGAAGAAACTGAAATGGGCGGGTCTGTGGTAGGTGCATATGTTGCTGATCCAAAACCTGGTATGCATGATTGGATTGGTGGTGTTGACATCAACAGTCTGTATCCGTCAGTTATTCGTGCGCTAAACATGAGTCCCGAATCGATACTTGGTCATATACGGCCAGACATCACTGATTCGTTTGTTCTTAACAAAGTTAAGAACGAGAAGAAAAGTTTTGCAGACGCATGGAACGGTATTTTTGGTACACTTGAATATCAAAAAGTAATGGAACAGTTAGATGATATTATCACAGTGGACTTTGAAGATGGTACCAGTGCGCAGGTCACTGCTAGAGAAGTCTATGATCTAGTATGGAATAGTGGTAAGAAACTAACGCTGAGTGCTAACGGCACTATATTTGATTATAGCAAACCTGGTCTTATTCCGGGTGTGTTATCTAGATGGTACAGAGAACGTAAAGAACTACAAGCCGAATACAAGAAATGGGCAAAACTTGCAGATGAAGCTACAGATGCTGCACAGAAAACAGAGTTTAAGAAAAAAGCAGAGTTTTATGATCAACGCCAATTGATCAAGAAGATTCTACTCAACAGCTTGTATGGCGCTATTGGTAACCCAGGCAGTCGTTGGTATGATCCTCGAGTTGCGCAGAGTACTACTCTAAGTGGCCGCTGTGTTGTTAAGCACATGAGCAGTAAGATCAATGAAATTATCACAGGTGAATACAACCACGTAGGTAAAGCTATTATCTATGGTGATACAGACTCTGCATATTTTTCTGCATTTACTACAATGCGTGATAACCCAGAATTTGCAGATTATGATTGGAGTAAAGAAAACGTAATTGATCTCTATGACAAGATCGCTGATATTACAAACGCAAGCTTTCCTGACTTTATGTATAGTGCATTTGGTTGTCCAGAAGATAATGGTAAAATTATTCGTGCAGCACGAGAACTCTGTGCAGTAAAAGGGCTGTTTATCACTAAGAAACGCTATGCTGTTCTTATCTATGACAAAGAAGGCAAGCGCAAAGACCAAGGCACTAAGCCAGGCGAGATCAAAGCAATGGGTCTCGACCTAAAGCGTAGTGATACACCAAAAACTGTGCAGGACTTTTTGCAAAGCGTACTGATATCTGTGCTTACAGGTGTTAACAAAGAAGCTGTGCTACAACAGATTATGGATTTCCGTAAAGAATTCCGTAGCTGGCCGGGTTGGGAAAAAGGTTCACCAAAACGTGCAAACAACATCACACATCATGCACGTAATCAGGAGATCATGGAAAAAGTCAACTTCAATAAAGTTGGTAGTGATAGCAAACGTGTAATGGTACCAGGGCATGTGTTAGCAAGTTTAAACTGGAACAAACTAAAGCGAATTTACAATGACAACTATAGTATGCCAATCCAGGATGGGCAAAAGGTTATTGTATGTAAGCTAAAACCAAATCCCAGTGGTATGACCAGTGTAGCATATCCTACAGACGAACTTAAACTGCCACAGTGGTTTAAGGACTTGCCGTTTGATCATGATGCAATGGAAGAAGCACTGATAGACAAGAAACTAGACAACCTGCTAGGTGTGTTGAAGTGGAACGTAAACGAAAACAAAGCTAATACTAGTTTTGATGATTTGTTTAGTTTTTAACACATTGACAAAATGCTACAGTTAGGCAATAATCTTATATGAGGATACAATGACAGAATCAACAGAAGACAACAACACAGGTCTTACATATACCCCGCAAGATCTAAAAACACTGTTCGAAGCATTTCAAATAGCACCGGGTTGGTTAAGCAAACGTTTTATTATGAAAGAACTCTGCGGCTGGAACGATGCAGCAATAGAACAGAATGTCAAACTGATGACAGAAGAACAGGCACAATCTACAAAAGGCAATAAAATAGGAGCATACAGGTGAAAGACTATATTCAAGATTTAACTAAGAACGTAGTTAGTACGGGATTTTTCGACAAGATCAAAATCACCGCTGACAACAAAAGTGTGCAGATCGAAGCACTAGAAAAAGACAAAGAAGTTGTTTTTAAAGGTTCTTTTAGTGATGTACTAGAAGGTGTCGAAGGCGAATTTGGTCTTAGCAATCTCAGCTTGCTTAGTCACATTGCAAACGATAGCGAATTTAACAGTAAAGACAGTAAACTAGAAATGGTTTATGACAATAAGAACGGCGAAAAGATCGCAGTTGAACTTACCTACGTTAACAAAAGCAAAAGTTACATCAACTATCGCTTTATGAGTAAGCAACTAATCCCAGATCAACCTAAGTTCATGCAACCGCAGTGGGACGTTGTAATTAAACCTAGCAAATCAAACGTTCAACAATTTGCGTGGGCTAGTAGCGGTCTTGGTGCATATGAACAGTATTTTATACCAAAGATACAAAATGGCGAGTTGAAGTTCTTTATTGGAGAAGAAGATACTGCTAATCAACGCGGTGGCGTTGTGTTTGCTACAGGACTAACTGAAAAGTTCGAAGCACAGCACAAGTGGAAGATTCAGCATATCATGACAGTACTTAAACTTGCAGACAACGCAGACTGTGAAATGGCTTTTAGTAACAAGGGTGTTATTCAGATCACACTGAACACTGGACTTGGTAGCTATCGCTTTATATTCCCAGCAAAGGTGCGCTAATGCAACATCCATACGATGCAGTTGCTGAATTTCATCGTGCGTTTGGGCTTACTGAAAACAGTAAGCCTACGCTACCATCAGATGACATTAGAGCATTACGCAAGAAACTTCTTGAAGAAGAGTTTACGGAATACAACGTAGGTGAAGACAAAAACGATCTTGTTGAAATTGCAGATGCACTTGCAGACTTGATCTACATTGCATACGGTACAGCAGTTGCTTATGGTATTCCATTAGACAAGGTATTTGCAGAAGTACATCGCAGCAACATGGCCAAACTGGTAGATGGTAAAGTTATTCGTCGAGACGATGGCAAAGTGCTTAAACCCGCCGGATGGACTCCGCCTAATATTAAGTCCATACTAGACGCACATTAACCGCTCCTTAATATGTGCGAAATTGTGCCGTGTGAGTTTAATACTTGCACGGCATAAATATTTCACGCATAACTTGGGGTTATTTCATGGCAAATTTTCCATTGAGAAAAATACCGTCGCTCAAAACATATCTTAAAGAAGCTGACGAAGATAAAAAAACTAAGACGGCAACTGATACAGATGATCTCAGTAAGATGTTTGAGCCGAAAAAAGATCAGCCAATTGCTAAAGTTGACAAGCCTGATGACAAACCATCAGAAAAACCAACAGCAGATACTCCAAAAATAAAGAGTGCATCTGCTGCTGATACTAGTCGTGCAATGCGTGGTGTTAGTGCAACTGACGACATGCGAGACATGATCAGCAAGCTGAATGTGCCAGACGAACTGGTAGACCGAGAGCCAGAACTTGATCAAACAGATGGCGAAGAATCAAAGCCAACAACTGCTGATAATGTACCTGCTGTTATCAGCCGTGCAATCGCAACAACTGATCCCAATGCAGTTGACCCAAACTTCCATCAAGTTAAGAATTTACCTGGTTACATAAGTCGTGCCATTCGTGCAATGGGCCGTGAAACATTTAAGAACTATACCAATACACCAATTGAAGATATCAGTGTAATTGCAAATCTAGGTGGGCAAGGTCCAAACAGTGAACGCGAGTTAAACGGTGTATCTGCTTGGCTTAAACACAATGCAAAAGAACTAGACAAAGGTACACTAGACTTCGGTCAAATGATGCCTGGTTATAAAGCACAGACAATACTGTTCTCAACACAGGGTGTAAGATTCTTAGTTGTGCGTGACTTTGCAGGTGGTTATATCTATGCCTGGCCAGAAGGTTTGTCGAGTAACGAACTAGAAGGTCCTGGCGCAGCTAAAGCACTAGCTGCACCGAGCGAAGATGATGATTTAGATTCACTGATGAAAAAATACGGATTGTAATAAAAAACAGCGTCGAAAGACGCTGTTTTTGTTTTATTCTGCACTCAATACAATATCGTAAATTTCTTCCCAGTCTTTTACCATAGTAATTTCTGGGTGTTCAAAACTGAAATTGTGACCATGTGCTACTAGCAGGCTTCGCATACCAAGTTCTGCACCGCACACTGCATTTTCGCTTTTATCTTCTAGCCACCACACACCGGTGTTTTTGTATGGTTGCAATGCATCGTGTTTACCTGCACCCGTTGGCAAAAATACAAAGTTACGGAATGCTGTTTCACCAAACAGTTTAAACAGGTTTTTCTTACGCAGGTATTGTGCATAGGTGTTGGTGCTGAGACTAGTTACAACATCAAACACATAACCATGTTTTTCATGCAGTAGCTTAACGTAGTATGCAGCGTCACGCAGTGCTGGCAAAAAGCCAATTGCAGCACTTTCGTTAAACAGTCTAATAAGCTGCATGCTTTCTTTTTTACTAATACCGTACTTGAGGTCCATTTCGTAGGCTTTGGTAAATTCAGGAATTACAGAGTGACCGTGTTCTTCCATCCATACTTCAAATGCCCATTCCCAATTGCAAAGTACGCCGTCGCAATCCGTGACTATAAGTTTAGGTTTATCCATTTTTACCCCTTGATAATATTGATAATTTTTGTGTAATTCAGCCTAGTTTCTGCAACATCTTCGTGATTATACACACGGCGATGATCTTTAACTTTGCCGTTAACAGTGAGTACATCGCCTTCTTGATGTTTTGTTTTATTGAAAAAACTCACAACAAAGTTTTCATCTGTAATACAGGTATGTGAGTACACACCGTATTCTTGACTGTAACGAATAGCAAGTACTTTGGCATTTACTTTAACAGTTTCGCCAATTGCTGCAACATAATCGTTCCTTGCACTAAAGTACACATCTTGATTGCGCTGATTCTTTTCGATATTTTCAGCGACATTAACAACGTAGCAGAGTTTTTTAAGATCGCGGCCGACGAGTTTTTCTTTGTTAAGGATTTCGCTAATGCCGCGCATAAATGGGTTAATCTTGCCTTGCATGATTTCAAACATAGAAGTTTGCATCACAAGATCGCGCATTTCGACGGCCCGTGCCTTAATGGAATCGGTAATGTCCAATTTAATGTTGTCTGTGTGTGCATCGTTGTGCCAAGCTGAAAATCCGAGGTTGCACATCACAGTAACATGCAGCCCCGGAACCCAGCGATATTCAACATCTTCCTCATGATCGGCTTTGGTATTATAGGTGTAGATGTCTTGCACAATTTCACGATTGGCGCGATTTTTAGTTACGCCGCGGCGACGATATTCATCCCATGCTGCGATAATAACTTCAACGGCATTGAGTGTGTCAATCATGATGTGCTCTCTATTGCAGTGTTGTTGCAGCTACAATAGCATCAAACACTGTGCTGTCAACATCGAATACCAATGTTTTCCAGCATTGATTTAGCAAGTAGATAATCAGCATCCTCTACATAGTCGTCTGTGATTTCAATTGTATCAGTGTCTATGATATCAAAAATTAAATTAATTAACGCAATTTGATCCATTTCGTCAAACCATAGACTTTTCCTACTATCAAAATCTGAATTATATGTAACCATCCATGAACTAATAGTATATGGGCTACTGACTGTAATACCTGCCATTTTAATATCCTTTTTATTAGACGATTACTCGTCGGCGGTTTTCTGTTTCTGCATTCTTGCCATAGAGACACAGACCGCGTTGTCGAATCAACGAGGCCATACCTTGCGGGTTAGCATCGAACATTTCTCGAACGTCGTCTTCTGTTACGCCATCTGGCATAGTGATTGCATACATTTCATAGCAGCGTTGCGGATTAAATCTTGCACGCAACTGCAATTTTGGAATAAGTTCGCCTACATCTACATCAGTATAGGTTTCATCTTTTAATGCAGCTTCGATACGTTTACGATCATAGCCATCCATATCAAGAACAGTTTCGAGACCGTAGCAGTCCCAAAACAGCAAGAAACGATGAGGATCTTCTTTCTCTAGTTCTTCTTCCCATTCAAGTGACATGATAGGTCTTTACTGTTGAAAATCAAAATGGTCTAGAATAAGTCCACCAACAGGACAAAAGCCCTTGTTGTAATTGTCGTCTGCAACGTCTGCACATTCTTTGATAATCATCTTTGCAAACTGCACATAATCAAGATCTGCTCGTTCCCAATTTTCTGCAAGACACTTTGCGGCAATTGCTTCAATCCGATCGGTCATTATTCGATTCCAAAATGCGTTTTAATTTCTTCTTTGCATAGCAAAGCACCGTCTCGCATGCCAGTTACAAAATCGGGCGGGATGCCATCATAGTCATCGGCATCGTCGACTTTTACACAGCATTGCATGCATTCTTCGATGATGAGTTTAGCAAACTTTTCAAGTGAGCCAGGATTGTTAAGTGACTCTTGCCAGATACGAACACGTTCCTGATCAAGTTCAACATCGGCCCACTTGGTTTGCATGAGGCCTGCTTCTTTGGCAAGTTCTTTAATGCGTTTGTGCATTATCACACTTCACCAAAATAACGAATCTCAGCACCATGGGGCTTGTGACGGCCTTCAATTTGGTTACGAGCCTGCCAGTAGTCACGAGCTTCAACAATGATCTCGTAATAGTCGGCAGTAGTATAGTGTGCATTCTGTCCAGGAGGCAGATATGGTTGAACACTGAATTTGTAATTCTTGTTTTTCATAATATCACCTCATGCAGTTTCGTTGTTGATCATCATAAGTTCAATGTAGAACCGGTGGTACTTTTCCATACGGTCCAAGTCTTTTTGGGTAACACCCTTGAGCCTACGCACATCAGTGTTGTGACGCAGATCTGCCATCTTAACTTTAACAGCATCCGGATTGCAAGCAACACGAACTTTGTAATCGTCATAGCTTTCGCCTGGCATCTTAGTCAGAGAACGGATACCTTCGATGATACGATCGGTGAACCCCATAGCTTTGAGCTCAGCAAACGTGGTGTCAGTATCTTCGACAAGATCATGTGCAAGAGCAATGCACTGAAGTTCTTCGTCATCAGTTTTGAGATAGTGCATCACCTTGAGCGGATGCAGAATGTAGGGATTCTTGCCACGATCAAATTGGCCTGCATGACGATTCGTAGCCAGCACAAGCATCTTACCAAGCAGTTCGCCCTTTTGGATTTTGTGTTCTTTGCTCATCGTCATCTCCTTTGTTTATACTATAACTGTAGCAGAATTTAGAAACGTGTCAACCACGTTTCTTCAAATCTGCCAATTCAAACTTTTCGCAGTTCAGCACATGCTCACCACGGATCAGTGTTGCAAAAGCCATCGGCCATTGATCAAATTCTTTGCAAACACGTTCGGCAACTGTCATACCGTGTTCAGCACAGTTGGTTTCCACAACACGGTAAGCACCTTCACGAAACATTGCATACACATCGTAAGTCATAGCGTGATCCTTTGCTGCGTTATGTGTTGTGTTTAGCATACTTAAAAGACTGTGTCTACCGATTAATGAAACCGGTAGACATCATGACAGTCTTTCAACTTGCAGCGTTTCACTACGATTTCTTGCAAGCTGTTGCCCCAACCGCTGAACGATTTGTACTTCACCGGTGTGCCGTTGGCATGAAAAGCCACAGGTTGATTGCTTTCAGGCAAAC
>JACCDW010669538.1_pt1 | contig 11901 bp, 11 predicted proteins | sample 7449781 | NCBI WGS metagenome assembly JACCDW01 (sample SAMN15323449, study PRJNA562643) | freshwater metagenome | isolation source: river surface water | place: USA:Blue River Watershed | collected 2017-08-18
AGCAGCTAGTCATACACATAGTATAGCAAACGTAAGTGGTTTACAAACTGCATTAGATGGTAAAGAGCCAACAATAACTGCAGGAACTACTTCTCAATATTGGAGAGGTGATAAAACTTGGCAGACATTACCGGTTTATACATTAGCTGGTCTTGGAGGTCAGCCTCAATTAAACGGTACAGGTTTTGTAAAAATATCGGGTACTACTATATCTTATGATAACAGTACATACTACCTTGCTTCTAACCCAAGCGGATATATAACATCATCTGCTTTATCTGGATATGCTACACAAACATGGGTTACATCACAAGGATATTTAACAAGTGTACCAACTCATAATCAAGCTTGGTCAACTATTACAAGCACACCAACTACTCTTGCAGGATATGGTATTGGTGACGCAGTATTTACTGCAACGTCATCTTTTACAACTGCAGGAACAGGTTGGTATAGAGTAGCAACTACAGCTGGTGATGGTAGAGGTTATTATTATGTAGAAGTTTATACTACAGGAGGTAATCATAATCCATCATACTTACGTATTGAAGCAATGGGTGATTGGGGTTCTGATAAACTTATTGCTGCTTATACAGATTTAGGTTTTCCAGCTAGTGCAGTAAGGATTACTAGAAGTTCTAGCACTACTTTTATAGAAGTAAATTTTACTACTACTATTCTTGGTGCATCTATGAGAGTAGTTCGTCTTGGTTTTGACTCAACAGTTTCAGTATTAAGTGGGGCATTATCTGCAGGTGGAAATACAGTTCAAGAAACATTAAGTATAACAAGTAAAATTAATACTCCTTCATTAAGTATTAATGGTAATACTGTCTTACATGCAGGTAATTACACATCATACTCACCATCTTTAACAGGATCTGGTGCATCAGGGACATGGGGTATTAATATTACAGGGAACGCTGCTACAGTTGGTGGATATAATGTATCTGCAAGTGTAGGTGCTAATACTGTAGTAATTAGAGATGTTAATAATTATATATATGCACACTATATAAATTCTAATGTATCAGAAACAGAAAATCCTACAATTAATTCATTTTACACTAGTAATGGAGATGGTTGGCTAAGAAAATCTTCTTTAGCTCACGTAAGAAATCAACTTGGTAATTATGGTGGATGGATAACTGGATACACTGAGACAGATACTTTGGCTTCTGTTACTGCTCGTGGAGCTTCTACTTCAACAGCATTAACAATTTCTGGTGTAATAATATCAACTAGTGGATCATATGGTTATGTTAGACCTGCTGCATCTAATGGTTCACTTTTATTAGGTGATGATTCAGGATTAGCAACTAGAGGAATTGTAGTTAATAATAATGGTGGTGCTGTAATTAGTACAGCAGCTAGTGGACAAGTTATTTTAGATACTCAAATTAGTGGTACAAGTGTATTAAGAGTTAATGGGAATCAAACAGTAACTATACTTGGTAATACTGTATGGCATGCTGGGAACGATGGTTCTGGATCTGGTCTTGATTCTGATACAGTAGATGGAATACATATTGATGGTATTGTATGGGGTAATGCTAGAGGTACTAATGATTCAGTTACTACAGATAACAATGCATTAGATAAAACTGGATACTACACTTCTTCTGCATTTGCTAACAGACCTTCTGGTGTAGCTAACTGGATGTATATTGAGCATATCAAACTTTATAATAATAACTCACTTTATCAAAAACAAATTGGTTATGACACATATGATGATCGTATGTGGGTTAGAACAGAAAATAGTGGTACATGGAGTTCTTGGAAACAAATATGGACATCAGATAGTCTTACTAACTTAAACCAATTAAGTAACGGTCCCGGTTATATAACTGGAGAATCTGATACTCTTACATCTGTTACAAGTAGAGGTGCATCAACATCTAATCCAATAACTATTAATGGAGGGGGTAGTCAACCTCTATCTTTAACAACTTCTAGTGGATCTCCTTGGCATCTTGCTTTAGTACGTACTGATTTAGGTCTTACTAGTAGAGTGTTTGCTCACAATTCTCCTTATAACGGTTGGTACTTTGAACATAATATATCAATTGCAGGTAATACAAATATACATTCTGGTAACTATACATCATATAGTCCATCATTAACAGGTGCTGGGGCTTCTGGTACTTGGGGTATTAATATTAATGGTACAGCTACTAATTTAAATGCAGCAGATAGTACACAGATAAAATTTAATAGTGTAATTAATACAGACTATAGTACAATGACGTTTATGTCAAGAGCTTGGTCTGCTGTTCAAGGTACTAATGGATTAGCTTACAATTTTACTACACATACTAATGCAGGTAATGGTGGTTATACAGCTTTACAAATTTATTATGGAGAAGGTGGTTATGTATTTGCACCAACTTCTTTTAGAGCTCCTATTTTCTATGATTCAAATGATACAAATTACTATGTAGATCCTAATGCTACTTCACGTCTTAATAATCTTCAGTTAAATGCAACCTATTCTCCATCTTATACAGGGCAACTTATTTTAGGTAGTAATAGTTATAACTTTAACTTTTTAAATGGTTCATGGGCTGGTAGTATTACTGCTGGTATTCTTGCTAACTGTTCTGATCAATGGGAATTTGCAATACATGACTCAGGTCATAGAGTTGTGTCACCATTTTTGTTTGATGGTGGTGGAAACCATAGATTATTAATGGGTCGTGATATTGGATGGGGTCAAATGTACATAGAGGCTGCTTCATCTTTTAGAGCTCCTATATTCTATGACTCTCAAGATACTACTTATTATTTAGATCCAAACACTGGAGGAGTTTCTTTAAATATTGCAGGAAGTGTTAACGCAGCTGGTTCATTTGCAAGTAACGGCTGGTCTTCATCATCTGGTAACGAAGCTGTAAGAGTTTACGCTCCTAAAGGAGGATCTGCATCTTGGGATGGCGGTATTACAGGAGCTATTAGAATAAAATTACCACAGCGTGCTAATAACACAATGTGGTCAATGAAGGTTAGAATATATAATTATTCTACTAATCAGGTATCAGAATATACTATGGGTAACTACTCTTATGATCAGGGTGGTTATAATGCTTCAGCTCACTTTATTGGTGCTGTTAATGCTCCTGTATATTCTGTAAGATTTGGTAATCAAGACGGTGTAGACTGTGTATGGATAGGTGAAACTAGTACTAGTTGGTCTTACCCTGTTGTTTCTGTTATTAGTTTTGAAGGTGGATTTAGAAGTGGTAATGCAGCTACATGGGATGATAACTGGAATATAACTTATGTAACTTCTTTTGGTACTGTAGCTACATCAATATATCCATCAGTAAAATTTGGTGATGTTAATGCAGCTAGTGTAAGTGCTTCAAATGTATATGCAAGTTCAGATGTAAGAGGTACTGATGTATATACTACAGGTGGTTGGTTTAGAAACCATACTAATACTAATGGTATATATTGGTCATCTACAGGATGGCATTTATATCCAAAAGATGGCTCCGATTTTTATTTAAGATCAGGAAGCTCTGATGCTTCTATTCAGTTTATAAGAGGTAGTACTAATTCCAACTACATCCATAATGCTTCTGATAATGCAATTGGATTTTTAAGTACAGGTCGTTCTTGGATTTTAAGAGTTGATAATAGTGGTAATACCACAGCTACAGGAGATGTAACAGCATATTCTGATGCTCGTATAAAAACTAATATTCAAACAATTGATAATGCTTTAGAAAAGACATTAGCCTTACGAGGTGTATCATATAACAGAACTGATACTGAAGATACAAAAACTAAAGTAGGAGTTATTGCTCAAGAAGTTATAGAAATATTACCTGAAGTAATACATGAACAACCTAATGGAATGTTAGGAGTATCTTATGGTAACATGGCAGGTTTATTTATTGAAGCAATAAAAGAGCAGCAGTTACAGATAGAAGAGTTAAAGAAAGAAATTAAAGAACTTAAAAATAAATAATATATGGCTTTACAAGGTAGTGGCTCTATATCAATGAGTCAGATTAACTCAGAACTACAGAGATCTAGCACAGCAACTATTAGTTTAGATGCTGCAGAAAACGGTAGTTATGCTACTATTAATACATGTAGTTCATCACGACCATCATCTAGTAACCCAGCTTCTATGAGTGAATGGTACTCATACAATCATACTGCTGCATGTTGTCCTGCTTATGGTACGTATTACTCACAGTATTGTAGTGGATATGATTTATATTACACATACCATAATGGATCATGTGGATATTATAGTTCACTATATCAATCAAATTCAACAACTTGCGGATATACTGCACCAAGTTGTACTACACGATATACAGCATATTCTGGATACTTTAGCTACTATGCGTGTGGTGGTGACTTTTATTCAGGATACTACGAACAAAACTATTCTGTTTGTGCTGAAGCTACTTCAGGTGGTGGATGGATTGATTCTGGATTTAGCTGTGGTGGATTTGGTGGTGCAACCTAATAATTTAGTAACTTTAAAATAAAAAATATATGCTAACGTATTACAAATTTCATCTGTCTCATTTTAAACTAAATTCTGAGAAGACTTTTTTTCAGCAAGTAAACAACTTCCCTAATGAGAAAACTATCATTTACGGACAGATTGGACCTTCTGTAGAAGCTTTACATGAAATGAAAGTAAGAGACAACTGGACCGAAATTACAGAGGAAGAGTACAATACTGTAAAGACAGAAGTGTTGAACTTCTTGTCTGCCAATTAGTCATCCACATTTGGGGATAACTTTTTTGGTACACTACTTGTATATCTTTGTATATTCGTAACAGATTAATCTAAAATTTTAAAAACACATGGAAAAAATTTCTCTTAAGTTGTTTGAGTTCTACAATCTAGATGCAGAACTTAATGGTTTAACCAACCAGCAAACTGGTGAAAAAATTGCTTCTGGTCTTATCCAGGAAAAACTGTCTTTAGTTACTAAGTACTGGCTAACAGAACTAGGTAAGAAAGTGGCTGCTGAAAAAGCTGCTGTAGAAGAACTAAAGAATGACCTTATCAAGAAGTACGGTAAGGAAGATGACAAGGGTGGTATCTCTATCCCTATGGTCATTGATGAACTAGATGAAGAGGGTCAACCTAAAAAAGATCTAGACAAAGACGGTAACTGGTTTACCAAAAAAGTTATCAACCCTGAGTTTCAGTCTTTTGAGATTGAGTTTAACAACTTGCTCCAGACTGAGAAAGACCTTGAGTATAAAGCTTTTACGCTTGAAGACTTTGAGAAGGTTGAGACTTCTGAGAACTACGGAACCTTCTTTAAGCTTATTAAGGTTGAAGAAACTAAAGTTGTTCCATTGAACTAAGCCCCCCTGCTTTCTTCTATATATAAAAGACCACCTCCTATGAGGTGGTTTTTTTTGCTATTTCAACAAAAATAATGTATATTATATTGTAGACTAGTTAAAACTTAAACACAAACTTATATGGCACTTAAAATTACTACCCAGATTGGAACCGATAAAGGTATTACATCTGAGGCATATGTACGTATAGCTGATTATCAGATCTCTAAATATGGGTCTGCTAACTTTAGAATTGAACTTTTTCAAAGTGAAGAAGATGCAACTCCTGCTACTTCTTACCCAGGAATGGGTGGCGGTGTAGCTCGTAACCAACAAATTGGTGAGAGTCTATATGTAGCTCTAACTAAACAAGTAGAGGAAACTATTACTGTAAAGCGTATGGTTTCTGTACAGGTGGAGTTTGAAGAAGAAGTTGCTGGTCCTTTGGATTCTGACGGTAATCCTACAAGCACAACTGTTACTAGAACTCGTACAGAAATGCAAGAGCAAGATGTAGAAGAAACAATCACTAAGACTGTTCCTGATCTAACTTCTGCTGAAGGTGTAGATGTATTTGAGTTTGGTTACGGTCATTTAAAAATGAAACTAGAAGGTCTGTTTGGTGCAGCCAACGTGGTTGATTGTTAATAACTCATTGATACCCAATATACTATGTTACCTACGAAATCCAATACTGCCGATAAGGGTTGTTCTCCGGTGTCTTCCAATTGTGTAATCTGGCAAGGACCGGATCTAGGATGCATTGACCTCTGCAACGGTGATGCCATCTCTGATGTAGTGTACAAAGTAGCTACAAAACTTTGTACTATTCAGACTTCTTTAGACTTATCTACTTTAGACTTATCTTGTCTAGTTTCTTTTTGTTCGGCAACAAATCCTGCCCCTACTAATAAGACCCTGTTGGCAGTATTGGATTTTATTATAGATAAAGTGTGTTGTTTAAATACAACAATTCAAAACTTACCAGCTGGCGGGGGTTCTACTTATACTGAACCTAACGTATCATTACCCACTTGTTTACAATATACTGATCCAGGTACAGGTCAAACTGTTACAGTATTGCAACATAGTGCTTATACACTAAGACTTGCTAATCAGTATTGTAATCTAAAAGCTACAGTAGATAGTCAAACTACTACAATTGCTTCTCATAATACTAGAATTACTGCTTTAGAAAATAGACCTGCAGTTACTATTCCTTTAGTAACGCCTAATTGTATTCTAACTCCTGGTACACCTACAGCTATGAATTTAGTTCTTGATGAACTAGAAGCTCAGTATTGTACACTAAGAGGTGTGTTAGGAACAAACACTGCATTAACAACAGCTGTTGCACAACAGTGCCAAGGACTTGGAGCATCTAGTGCTTTAAGTACTTCAGGTACTATTAGTAGTCTACCTGGATGGAATGCTACTTCTACTACAGTTGCTTCTGCAGTTCAAAACCTTTGGGTTGTATTGTGTGACATGCGTCAGACAATTTTTGATCTTAAAACTTCAGTTGGTGCTACAGACTGTTCGGCATTTCTTCTTGGATTTACTGCGGCAACTAATGAAGCTCGTACTCAAGTTACCGTATTCTTTAATGGTGGTGGTACAGTAATTCCTTCAGGGTTTGCAAACTGTACAGCTTTAGGATCTAAGATTACTATTAAAGATGCATCTGGAAAAACTTACACAGATAATGTAAACTTATTAACTGCTGTTACAGATACAGATGGTATTACTTACACTGTTTCTGGTGCTGCTCTAAATACATCTCAGGCTTATACAATCACTGTAGAAGGATGTCTTACTAAGAACGGTAACACTTGTACTAAGACTGCTACATTTACAGTTTCTGTACCTTGTCCGATTATTTCATCAGTAACTGCAACACTAACCTAATATGAACGTAACATTAGCCTGGACACCTGGTGCAGGGTCTACATCTCAGAGTGTGCAATATAAACTTGCTACAACTACTTCATGGACTACTTTTAGTACTGTGTCGGGTACAACTGCTACGGTGAATGTTACTGGACTTAGTGATAACTTAATCTATGATTTTAGAATCAGTACAGCTTGTAATGGTGGAACAACTACATTTAGTCCCACTGTGCAAAAGATTAATATAATTTGTCCTACTGTTACTATAACACCAGCTTCTACAAGTTTGTCTTATAGTTTTCCAGAGATTGGTGGTTCAGTGACAACTTATGCTGTTAAACTATTTGATTCAACAGGTAGTTCAGAATTAGCTTCTCAAACTCCTACAGGAACTACAACTCTTACAGGAACTTTTAGTAGCTTAACTGCTAGTACGACTTATAAACTTAGAGTGGTTCCCACTGCTGGAACAATCACTAAAACTGATTGTGCATTTGTTACAGGTGTAACATCTGCTCCTCCTACATGTAATCCTCCTACAAGTGTAACTGTTGAATTAACACCTGAACCTTAATATAAACATTTTAATAATATAATACTATGTCATGCGGTTGTAACGATACTCCCCTACCTTTAGGTAACTGCAACGATGGTTGTGCAGATTGCTCTCCTACTAACACAGTGAGTTTACCTCCTTGTGTAAGTGGTGAACCATGTGATGAGATTTTGTTTACAGATTGTGTAAAGTTTGCTGGACCAAATCTTCCAGCTCTTGGTATTGTTAACGGTGATCGTTTACTTACAGTATTGACTAAATTACATAAAGTGCTTAATGGTGTAATCACTCCAGCTATTACATTGGCTAACTACACTGCTACAGCTACAACAACTACACCTTTAGTAGTAAGTTATTTAGGACTTGGTCCGGTTTACACTTCTACTGCTGGTGCAACAAGTAATGGTACAGCTATCACTGTAGGTAGTACTACTGGGCTAGTGGCTGGTATGACTTTAGAAGTAACAGCTGGTGTAGGTGCATTTGCTGCAGGAACTACTGTAGCAAGTGTTACTAGTACAACTGTATTTGTAGCTTCCGCAGCACCTACTACAGCATTATCTGGTGGTGCAACTATTATCAGAGGTACGGGAACTAGTCATCAAATCTTTAACATTACTGTAGTACAAAATACTCCAAGAACATTTAGAGCATTTGTAGGCTCACACGTTGTAGTGAGTGGTACAGGTACAGTCGTATAACAAATAACCATATGCCAGTAGCATCTTGTAGTTCATTAAAAACTTTAACTATTCAATACACTACATCTAGTATAATGCCTGATGGTGGTTATACTGTTCAATGGAGGGTTGTAGGTGATGAAGTTTGGTACACTGAACCTAATAAAAAAGCTAATCCAATTGTTATAGCAGGTGTTCCATCTTGCTATCCTTTAGAGGTTAAGTTAATGGTAGACTGTGGTTCAGGATTAGAAGTTGTTGAAACATTTGGTGTAGCAGGATCTGGATTATCTACTTGTTATACATATGAGCTTTTAGATACAGCACAATATACATACACACCATGTGGTTCAACTAATAGTGTTTCAGTATATAACTCTTCAGGTTCACAAGTTCAACAGTCAGTTTGTGCTATAGACGGAACTGTTAGTGGTGGTAGTTTTACTCGTATGGGTCAATGTTTAGGATAATAAGAATAAGTAAATGCCTAATAAATTAACTATAAATTTTACTGCAGCTAGTCCAGCACCGTCTGGAGGATATCTGGTTAGGTATTGGGAAACTAGTACACCTGGAACGATATTAACTACAACTGTTACAAGCAGTCCTGCAGTTATTACTGGTTTAACAGGTTATAACTACACTGGTACTATTGAGTCAGTTTGTAGTTTTGGTAACTCTACTAGAGTGAATTTTACAGATGCTGTTTGTAATGTAACATTTAATGTTTCTTCTACATCTCCAACCAATCAACAAGGTACAAACGGTACTGCTACAATTAGTAATATTGTAGGTGGATCTGGTTCATACACGTACAGTTGGAATACATCTCCTGTACAGACAACAATAACAGCTACTGGTTTAACTGGTGGTCAAACATATATTGCTACTGTTACAGATACTGTGACAGGTTGTGTCACTACAGAAAACATTGTGATTGGTGAAACAAACTTTACGTTTGATGCTGATTACATGGTAGTAACTTATGAGTTTACAAATGGTATTGATTTAGATACACGTACAAGAATTGTATCTATTGATGGTACAACTTATGCTGATCAAAATGGTCAAGGTAAGTATGTTGGTTATGGTCAATATCAAAGAACTCCACAATCTGCTGGTTTTATAAGTAGTGGTAATGTTTGTGATATGGTTATTAAACCATTAGCAATGTGGGGTGATGATAATACTGGTTTAGGTTTTGAATCTGTATTGGTTGACTTTACACAACTTGGTGCAGGTCAAAATCAAGTGGTTGTAGATTGTCGTGCGTTATGGTGGAATACTTTAGGTACTAACCCTGTAAACATAAGCTTTACTCTTTATAAAGGAGGATGTATGGTTAAACAAGGTTCTGGTGGTTCTCCAGCATACAGCTATACTAACCCAACTGCTACATCAACATTAACAGGAACATCTGCAAATAAAGTTATTACAGCTTTTAGAAATGGTAGTGGAATAGCTACAGGATCTGCAGATTTAGAAAGTCCTAATATTTCTGCAAACTTATCAAGAGGTCAGCGTTTGGCAGTTATTACTTATAATAGAAGTACAAACGTAGGTAATATAGATATTAATGATACAACAACACCTGTAGTATAATGAAAGAATTAACAGCTATAGTAGAAAGTAATTTAGGAGTGGATTATATAATTCATGCTTCTTATGATCTTAGTAATTCTCACTATACTATTTATAAAGAATATGATGGTATGAGAAATGTAGTTATGAAAGATCATAATACACTTAGTCCATTCTTTAATAATCTTATTGAGGCTGATAACTGGATAAATACTAACTCATAATGCCAACTTTAAATATAACTTTCCCTGCACCATCACCTGCTCCGTCATCGGGGTATAGGGTAAAGTATTGGCCTACAGATAATCCTGCAAACATAACTACAACTATTATAGCTACAAATTCTCTTTCAGTACCTGGACTAACAGGTACTTCATACGCAGGAACTATAGAGGTAATTTGTGGAGAAGGAGCTTATAGCTCACCAAGGAATTTTACAACAGTAGTTTAAAAATATAAAAAAGTCAGTGGTTTTGTTGGTTTCCACCTGGCAAACAAGGCCCCTGGTGTTTCTACATCGGGGGCTAAAATTTTTAGAATGTTGATATCTTGTGTATAAAAAGTACTATTATTGATTAACATCAACTAACTTTATACACCATATACCCAATCCAAACAACTATGACGTTAATCAATCAGGTGTATGGCTCTCTCAGATGGAAAAAAACTGATGAGGTCTGTGCTTCAAAGTTAGGTATTTCACTACAAAAGTACCAAGAAATTAAGAAACAAATTTTACAGACAAGAGACCTTTTACAAGATGAACTAGATAGTAGTCTTGTTAATATTGTAGGTAAAAGAATGCTAGAACTGATAGATGATGAGACAATCAAAAATCAGTACATTACAGACCTTGAAGATCAATTGGTAGATGCAATCAACCAAACTAAAGAAAAGGTTGTAGAATGGAAGGAAAACCTTGAAGAAGGGGTAGCTGAGATTAAAGGTATAGCCTTCTCAGAACCTAAGAGTCCAGAAGAGATAATTAGGATATTAAAGATAGATACAGAAAAGTGGAAACTTAGTTCCTATTGGAACAAACAACATAAGGACTACTGGCTTATTTCAGCCATGGTTACACAGAAAGTCTTGGAACCCAAGGACTTACTACAAGAAACATTACAGAATTTTAACCCGTCATATAAACCCGTTGCAGAGGTATTTGTTAATGACAAATTTGAAAATCCAACTGTGGGGATCTTGTCTATACAGGATCTCCACTTTGGTAAAGAGGGTAACCTATCCATAGTGGATGACTTTAAAGATAGTATTAAGAGTCTTATATTAAGATCTTATTACTCCCATAATCTAGAAAAGATTATATACGTAATAGGAGGTGACCTTTTAAATATGGATACCTTTGGTGGATTAACTACTAAGGGTACACCAGTAGACTCTGAACTTAGAGCTCAAGATGCTTATAATGAAGCATTTGACGCCATGTTCTGGTCTGTTAACTTTATCAAGCAGTTCTGCAAAGAATTAGAGGTTGTTTACCTACCTGGTAATCATGACCGTTTATCTTCGTACCATCTGGTACACGCACTATCTAAGTGCTTTACACAAGAGATATCTATTACATTTAATGCTACCTATGAGGAAAGAAAGGTTGTGACCTGGGGTCAGAACTTCTTTGCATTTGAGCATGGAGATGTAACTAAGAAAATGACAGCTCTTGTCTATGCTACAGAGTTCCCACATCAGTGGGGACAGACTACGTTCCGTACATGTTACACTGGACACTTTCATACTAAGAAAGTTACTGAGTTTGTAACAGACAATGAGGTGCATGGCTTTAGTATTAAGCATCTTCCTTCTCTATCTAAGTCAGACTATTGGCACTATCACAACAAGTTTACAGGATC
>JACCDW011693077.1_pt1 | contig 11897 bp, 7 predicted proteins | sample 7449781 | NCBI WGS metagenome assembly JACCDW01 (sample SAMN15323449, study PRJNA562643) | freshwater metagenome | isolation source: river surface water | place: USA:Blue River Watershed | collected 2017-08-18
AGCTCTTGCTGGTAGTGCATTTGCCACATACGATCAGTCAGCTGTAAGTGGTCAGGCTTCTTTCGTTGGTGACCAACACGCTGCTCTAGCAGTTCTAATCAACCGTGTTGCTAACTTGATTGCACAACGCACACGTCGTGGTGCAGGTAACTGGGCAGTTGTATCTCCAGCAGCATTGACTGTTCTACAGTCAGCTACAACATCAGCATTCGCACGTACTACAGAAGGTACATTCGAAGCACCAACAAATACAAAGTTCGTTGGTACATTGAACGGTGCAATGCGTGTGTTCGTAAACAGCTATGCTCAAGACACACAACCAGTTCTAGTTGGTTACAAGGGTTCATCTGAGACAGATGCAGCGGCATTCTATTGCCCATACATCCCATTGATGAGTTCTGGTGTTGTTCTAGATCCTAACACATTCGAACCAGTAGTCAGCTTTATGACACGTTACGGCTATGTTGAGTTAACAAACACAGCATCTAGCTTCGGTAACGCTGCTGATTATCTAGGTGAGATCGCTGTTTCTAACCTAACATTCCAATAATCAAATTTTGGAATCAAATCAAAAGGGACTTCGGTCCCTTTTTTGATAAATAGATTAAAGGAATAGATTATGAAATCAGTTCAAGAATATATTAAAGTTTTAGAAAATATTGAAAATCAAATCACAGAAGATGGACACGCTCAAATCAACACAGTAGGTGATATGATTAAAGCACTATCTAAATTTGACCCTAACATGCCTATTCAAATGGGAATGAACATGGAATATCAAAGTGAAGTGGGTTCAGTAGCCCAAGAAGATGGCTACGTATTGATTAGCGATTAAAGATCAACCCTCGGGATGGGAAGGCAATTAAGCACACTTCGGTGTGCTTTTTTGTTGGTTGCCAAAACCCTCTATTGTCGAAAAATGATAAATAATAGATATACTTTACATATTGAGAATTTTCATGGCAGCAAATCCTTTCAACTCAGTCGGCGGTTACACAATTGGTATACCACCCACTACAGTTATTGATAGTAATGGTAATGTTACTGCTGGTACTATTACTGCAACTGATATTAGTGCTACTAATATTTCATTGACTGGCAATGCAGATATTACGGGCAATATAACATTAAATGGTAATATAGTTGCTAATGGGTCAATCACCTCAACAATGTTCTATGGTGATTTCTCTGGAAATATTGTAGGTAACTTAGTTGTGCCGGGTGATAACACACAAGTGTTGTACAATAATAATGGAAATGCAGGCGCTAGTGCAGGTTTTACATTTGATGCAACTGCACAGTTAGTAACAATCAGTGGTGATTTAGTTGCGAACACAATGACATTGGGGTCAGGTGTTTATCAATTATGTGAATCTAAAGCGTTGTTTGGTGAAACATCATCAACAACAGCCGATCAAATTTTATATTCAGTAAATGCTGATACTATATCTGCATTAGATGTTACCATAGTAGCAACTGATGCAACAGGCGGTAATCGTCAAATTAGTAAATTATTTGCAACAGTATGGAATGGAGAAGTCGGATATTTTGAATATGGTACAATTGATGTTCCGTTGTTAGGGCCTGGCGTAGCAGACTTTAAAGTAGTGTATAGTTTAGGTAATGTACGCTTGACGGTAACTCCAATAACAGCAGATACTGTAACATACAAAATAATGATTACGAGTTACAAAGAATAAGGAAATAGAGAATGGCAATTAGAACTTTTAACTCAGTTGGCGGCTTTTCAGTAGGTGAAAATCCCTCTACGGTTATATTAGCTAACGGGGACATAACAACTACTAATGCAAGTTTAACAGGTAATGTAGATGCTTCTAATGTTAATTCTGGTAATGTCTTTGCTTCAGGTGATATTAGTGGAAATACAGTAAGAACAGACTATTATCTATATGCTAATGGAGCTCCAGTAGATTTTCAACAAGCTCAGGGTTCTAACGGACAGATTCAGTACAACTTAAATAACGACTTTGGTGCTAGCTCAAATTTAAGTTTTGATGCTAGCACAAATACATTTTTTACAGCTAATGCTAATATTCCTGAATTAACTACTAGTGGTACAGCAACAATAGGTACTGCTAATATTGGAAACACATCGATTACTGGTAGTGCTACAGTAGGGCAAACTCTATCAGTAACTGGTAATATTACCGGTGGTAATGTAACATCTAACAGCATATTATCAGGAGTCACATTATTAGCAACTGATGCTACTGTAACCAATACTGCATCGGTTGGTAATTTAAGCATTACTGGTTATGTAACATCAAATCTAGTCCCATCGACTGTATCTCTAGATTTGGGATCAGCAGAGTTGCCCTGGAGAGATTTATGGATTTCATCCGGTACCATTAAAATGGTTTCTAATACCGGAACAACGACTATCAGTTCTTCAGGAAACACACTTCAAACTGCTACTGCTAACATATCATCTGATTTAGATGTAGGTAACTTAACTGTTCGTGGTTTCAGTAATCTATTAGGTAACTTGACAGTTGCTGGTAACTTGACAGTTGGTGGCAACACAACGTATATTAACGTTAACGAAATTATAGTAAAAGATCCTATCATTGAATTAGGTGGTGCAAACAACGGCGGTAATGCTACGACATTTGATGGTAAAGATCGTGGTATGTTATTGCATAACTATTATGCAAATAATGCAGGCCCTATAAATCAATATTTAGGTTGGAAAACAAGTGCTGATGAATTCCAAGCTCTAACCGCTGCAACTATTTCAAATGAAATTATTACTGGCGTTGCAGCAAATTTACGTGTCGATACATTATTAGGTAATGTTGCAGGTACTAATGTAAACGCTACTAATATAAGTGCTACCAACTTAACAGGTACATTACAAACATCATCACAAACTAATATAACACAAGTAGGTACACTACTTGATTTAAATGTTTCTGGAAACATAGATGTAACTGGTACAGCAGATTTAGGACCTACTACAGTAGATTCATTGATAGCTAGTGGAATAACATATCCTATTGCAGATGGAAATGCAGGCCAATTCTTAAAGACATATGGTAATGGTTTATTAGCATTTGAAACAGTAAGCACATCTGGTTTAGCTAATGGTTCTAGTAACGTATCAATTCAAGAAAATGGTAATGTAAACATTTCAGTAGGTGGTACAACTAATGTAGGTCAATTCACAACTAGTGGATTAACTGTAAACGGAAATATCACTACTACAGGTAACATTGATATAGGTTATACCAATATTAATTGGGCAACATTAACTACCACAACTATCGTAACTGACCAGATCATAGCAAATGTTCCTGCAGGATCCATACGAGGTGTAGAATTTTTTGTTAAGGGAGAAGATACAACCGGTGATAAGTATGTAATATCCACAGTACAAGCAGTTCATAACGGATCATCTGTTGATTATAACTCATACGGTACTGTACGTATGGGAACATCACCGGGTACATTGGGAGTGTCATATGCTTCTGGAGCTATTCGTTTAACTGTATCGCCAACAAGCACTAACAGCACAATATGGACCACACAGTATAGAACAATATAATAAATATGGCAATCAAAAAGTTTAATACTGTTGCAGGTTTATCAGTTGGTGAGAATGCTGATATTGAAGTTATTGATGACGTTGGTAACGTTGCGGCTAATAACTTTACTGTTTCCGGACTATCTGATTTAGGGGCAGTTAGCTCTATAACTATAACCGGTGGTTCTAGTGGTTCACTACTAGCAACCGACGGTTCTGGTAATTTGTTTTGGACTCCACCTAATCCAACTGAACCAGCTGGTATAAGCACATCTGTACAATATAATGATGCTGGAGCACTAGCTGGTGATTCAGTTTTTGTATATCACAGCAACACCGGAACATTATATACTACAACTTTTTCAGGAAGTGGATCCGAACTTACAAACTTATCAGGAGCAAATGTTACAGGAACGGTATCAAGTGCAGTAACTGCATTAGTAGCCGGAACAGTTACGGCAGCTGCCCAAGGAAATATTACTAGTTTAGGTACGTTAACTGGATTAGTTGTATCTGGTACAGGAGACATTGATACATTAACATCAAATAATGTTACTATTACTGGACCTCTTAGTGTAACAGGAAATACAGTTATAACTGGTAATTTGACTGTAACCGGGGCAGCAGTTTACGCTAACGTAACAAGTTTGAACATTAAAGATCCATTGATATTACAAGGTGGAAATCCCAACGGAGAACCGTTAACTTCAAACGATGGATTTGACAGAGGTGCAATTCTCAACTATTATACAACACAGCCAATGGCTGGGTTTATTGGATATGATAATAGTCAAGGTATCTTTGTAGTTGCAAATGAGGTAACCTATTCTAACAACATCGTAAACATAAACACATACGGTGATTTCAAAGCTAATAGTTTTATTGGATCGGGTCAATATCTTACTGATTTAAATGGATCAAACGTAACCGGAACTGTTGCAAATGCGACTTATGCAGTTACCGCAGGCAGCGCAACAACATCAGTAGAAACAGTAACAGTTACAGCATCGGCACAACCTAACATTACTAGTGTTGGTACATTAACAGGATTAACTGTAGATAGTGGTTTAGTAGGATTGACCACTACTACCCCTATAGGATTTACACAAATTTGGAATCAAGGTGCGGAGAAGTTTACCCTTCTAGAGGGGGACGTAACTGATACTGCTAGCGATTCAACATCACTTTTAATAGACATGAAGGTTGATGGAACTAGTAAGTTTTCTGTCACCAAAGCAGGTGTTGTAAACGCTACTGGATTAAATGCAGCTAACATTGTATCACCTGGTTCAGATACTCAAATACTGTTCAATCATACTGGTTATGTCAACGCAGCATCAGGATTAACTTTTAACCATAATACAAATGTACTTACAGTCGTAGGTAATATAGTTTCAACTAACGCAAGTTTAGGAAATTTAGTTGTAGCTAATTATTTTTCTGGTGACGGAAGATTACTAACAAATATAGATGGCTCTCAAGTTACAGGTACCGTAGCTAATGCAACCAATGCAGTTACAGCACAGACTGCAGGTACTGTAACAACAGCAGCTCAACCAAATATAACATCAGTTGGAACATTAACTGGATTTACAAGTACAGGGGTAATTGACTTAACCAGTGCAAGTAACGTCAGTTTAGGTAATGTATCCGAAGTTCATATCTCAGGTGGTGTCAATGGATACGTCTTGAGTACTGATGGATTAGGTAATTTAAGTTGGGTTACTCAAAGTGGTGGCGGTGGTGGCACACCAGGTGGCTCTGACACACAAATTCAATATAATGATGCAGGTGATTTTGGTGGCACACCTGATATAACATATACAGCTGCCGCAAATAGATTAAATGCTACGAATGTAGCAGTCACTACAAGCATAACACGAAATGGTAGAAACGTAACTACCTTCACTACTGCAAATACAACCCCAAGTAGTCCATTAGCAGGCGATCAATGGTATGACTCTGATAACGACAGAGTTTATCAATACATGTATGACGGTGTATCTTACTTTTGGGTAGATGTAAGTACAGGATATATTGACGCAAACGTTGCAGCAACTGCAGGAACATTAGTTATACGTGATGGTAGTGGTAATATATACGGAAACGTAATTGTAGGAACAGTAGGTCAGTTTAGTAATGTATCAGCTACTGGAAATATCACCGGTTCATATTTTATAGGTGATGGTAGTCAACTAACTGGATTACCAGATGGATATGCAAACGCAAACGCTGCTGCATACCTAGCATCTGGAAACATTACTACTGATATAATAACTACTGCTAACGTATCTGGTGGAAATATAACTACTACCGGTAGTGTTACTGGTGTTGGATCTAATGTTACTTTGATTGCCGGAAGTTATTCATCTATTTTTGATAACACTGGTAACATAACATTAGCGAATGGTATTGTAACATTATCTGTACTAGAGGCGACAGGAAACATTACTGGTTCATATTTCATAGGTAATGGTAGTCAATTAACAGGTTTACCAGCTGGATATGCAAATACGGATGCAGCCGCTTACTTAGCGTCTGGTAATGTTACTACCGATATTGTAACTACTGCTAATATATCAGGAGCAAACCTTAACGCAACTTATAATGTAGTTGGTGGAAATGTAATTTCTACTAACAACATGAATGTTCAAGGTGGTACAATAACTGTAGGTACCGGTGTTTTGGTGGTAGACGGTGGAAGTGCAGGTATCTTTAATGTGGGCGTTTCAAATGTAACTTTAGGCCAAGGTTCTAATGTTACAATGGGATCATTAACTGGAAATGTTACTACTAGAAACAATTTGATTGTAGGTAATGTTTTATACGGTACAACTGCAAATATCCCCACTATCACATCATCTAATATTACAGTAGCGGATACACTAACCGCAGGAGCTGTTAGATTAAACGATTTATATAGTAGTAGGGCCCCGGTTACAGTAACTACAAACACCGTAATTGACAGCTTCTCGGTAAATAAATATAGATCAGCTAAATACACTATACGTGTTGGTTGCGATGACGGATATCAAGCGGTGGAAGTATTATTGGTACATGACAATGTAAATTCAATTGTCACTATATACGGTAGTATCTCTACTACAGGATCAGATATTATCACATTGTCTACGGGTATTGCCGGTGGCACTACAGTACAATTGATAGCATCTAGCGGAATTGCAAACACCGCAGTTAATTTATTAGGAACATATGTAGCAGACTAACTGCTAAGAATAAAGGGAAATAGAAATGACAACTAAGAATTTTAATGTTAAAAATGGCTTAACAACCGGAGCAATTACATTAGATGGTTTAACTGGTAATATTACGTCAACTAATGCTAATTTGGGCAATTTAGCTGTCGCAAATTATTTCCAAGGTGATGGTAGTTTACTATCTAACATTAACGCAGGTAATATTGGATTAGTAGCTAATGCTAACTATGCCGCATATGCAGGCAACGTAGTAGATTCAGTTCAAACTAATATTACTCAAGTTGGCACATTGACAACTTTAACTGTCGGTAATAACACATCAAATACACAATTTGGTAATGGTACTATTGATGCTACTGGAACGATTACTGGTGCGTTTATTGCAGGTGATGGTAGTTTGCTAACGAACATAACAGGAGCTAACGTAACTGGTACAGTATCAAGCGCAACAACTGCAGGTACAGTAACAACTGCTGCTCAACCAAATATTACAAGTGTTGGTACATTAACTAGTTTATCTGTTACCAATGATACAGACACTGGTAACTTGAAGGTAGGCAGTTTAACTTCAACACGTGTTCCTTTTGCAAATGCAGGGTCTTATCTAGTTGATAGTGCAGATTTAACATTTACAACCGGTACAGGCACTTTAACGACTGCTAATTTACAAGTAAACACCATTGCAACAGTTGGAACATTGAGTACTACAAATGTTAGTAGTAACCTAATTCCAACAAGTAACGGAACAGTATCATTGGGTAGTTCAACAAATCGCTGGAAAGATTTGTATGTCAGTGGATCATCTATCTACATCGGTGGCTCAACAATTAGTGATGTTGCAGGAGTGTTAACCACTTCTGACGCAAATATTACTAACAATTTAACAGCAAGCAATATTACTGCAACCGGGTCTATTACAGGTACATTAGCAACCGCTGCTCAAACTAATATTACTAGTGTTGGAACATTGACTAGTTTGTCGGTAACCGGAAACGTAGACGCAGGCGCATTAAAGACCGATAATTTATATTATGCAAACGGCGTTGCATGGGATTTCTCACAACCCGGCGGATCAAACAATTATATTCAATACAATGATAATGGTAGTTTTGGTGGAAGCGCACAATTTACGTTTGATCCAGCTGCGAACTTACTATATGTAAATGGTACAGCAAACGTTAACGTATTAAATGTATTGAATGGACCTTCACAGTTCAATGGAAACCTAAACATCAATGGTAACATTAATGCTACTGGTAACTTGAACTACGAAAATGTAACAGATTTGGTTATCGGTGACCCATTAATTTACATTGGTGCAAATAACACTTCATCTGATTCAGTTGACTTGGGTTTCATTGTATCATTTAATAATGGTACATATCAACATGGTGGTTTTGTACGTGACCATACTGATGACACATGGAAATTATTTGCTAACGTTATCGCAGAACCAACAACAACAGTTGACTTTGCAAATGCAGTATTAGCACCAATTGATGTTGGTGCATTGAATGCCACATCAGTTACATCTGCAGGAACTATATCAGGTGCGTTATTAACTGGTACATTAACAACAGCGTCACAACCCAATATAACAAGTGTCGGTACACTGTCTGGATTGGTAAGCACTGGTACAATAGACTTTGGTGGCGCAAGTAACGTAACATTAGGTAGTAACTCAATCGTTCATATTAGTGGTGGTAGTTCAGGATATCTATTGACTACTGATGGTTCCGGAGCATTGTCTTGGACAGCACCTGCAGGTGGCGGTGGTATCGCTGGATCTAATACTGAAGTTCAGTTCAATGATAATGGTAGTTTTGCTGCAAGCACAGATTTCACGTTTAACAAGTATACTAATACATTGAGCGTTACAAATCTTTCTATTAATAACTCTGGTGAAATATCTGGTGCAAACTCAGTAAGTGCAACTTATTTTATAGGTAACGGTGCGTTGTTAACCAGTATCACCGGTGCTAACGTAACTGGCACAGTAGCAAATGCAACATATGCAACAAGTGCAGGTTCGGCAGATACAGCAAACACTGCAACATCAGCAACCACAGCCGGTACCGTAACAACTGCTGCTCAACCCAATATTACAAGTGTTGGTACATTAACTAGCTTGACCAGTTCTGGCAATATCAGTGCTAGTTACTTCATTGGTGATGGTAGTTTACTAACAAGTATTACAGGTGCTAATGTAACTGGTACAGTAGCCAATGCAACATATGCAACAAGTGCAGGTTCAGCAGATACTGCAACCAGTGCAACTACAGCAGGTACTGTAACAACAGCAGCCCAACCAAATATTACAAGTGTTGGGACGTTAACCAGCTTAACTAGTTCCGGTAATATTAGTGCTAGTTATTTCATTGGTAATGGTTATTCATTAACTGCAACAAATGGTGCTAATGTATTAGGTACTGTAGCAAATGCAACTTATGCAACAAGTGCAGGTAGTGCTGATTCTGCAACTACAGCCGGTACAGTAACAACAGCAGCACAACCAAATATTACAAGTGTTGGTACGTTAACTAGTTTGACAAGTTCAGGAGATATTACTAGCTCTACATATGTAAGGGCAGAAGGATTTACTGATAACCGCTCAAATATTGCAGTAACAACTGCAACATTGATTGACGAGTTTGTCCCAGGCACATTCCGCGGTGGTAAATATACAATCAAAGGCGGATCCACTAATGGATACCAAATTTCTGATGTACTATTGGTTCATAATGATACCGATGCATTTATTACAATAAATAACGTATGTTCTAATTCTTCTGCTGATATTTTTGATGTAACAGCAAACGTTAATGGAACTTCTGGAAACGTGTCAGTATACGCAACACGCATAGCCGCAGTAACTACAAATGTTAACTTATCTGTGATATATGTAAAAGATTAAATAACTATCTACAATTTAAAAATATCATAGGGAATATGGAACTGTGACAACAAAATACTTTAACGTTAAGAACGGCTTAACAACCGGCAATATTATACTAGACGCAGGGAATAGTAGTATTGTCTCATCTGTTGTCACAGCAAACAACACTGTAAATTTTGGGTCTGCTAGTAATGTAACTCTTGGTAGTGTAAGTAATTTACACATCTCGGGTGGCACAGCGGGTTATGTTTTAAGCACTAATGGAAGTGGTACACTTAGTTGGGTAGCACAATCAGGCGGTGGCGGTGCCGCATCAACTATTACAGTAGATAACTTTACTGGCACTGGATCACAAACAGAATTCACTCTCAGTGTAACGCCCACTGACATAAACAATACTACACTAAACTATAACGGTGCTGTTCAGATACGTTCTGGATACACTTTAAATGGTGCTAACGTTGTATTTGCTAGTGCTCCTGCTAGCGGTTCTTCAATTGAAGTAACTACTATTAATCCAGTAATATCTAGTGCAGCTGGAAGCAATACATACGTGCAATATAACATAGGTGGCAATCTTGCGGCAAACTCAGCATTTACATTTGATCCTGCTACAAGTACATTGAATGCAACAAACATAACAGCTAATGGAGTCCCGTTAGCTACAACAGGCAAAGCTATTGCAATGGCAATAGTATTTGGATTCTAAGGAAAAAATATGGCTAATCCCAATATAGTAAACGTAACAACAATATATGGTAACACAGCAGTAGCAAACGTTACTACCACTCCAACTGCCATAGTTTCAAATTCAGCAGCTAGTGGTAAGGTATATAAAATTAATGGAATCGTAGTTACCAACGTTGATGCAACTAACCCAGCAACAATCACAGTAGACTTATACCGTAGTAGCACAGCATACAAAATAACAAATGGAGTAACTGTTACTGTTAACACAAGTTATACTCCAATTGATAAAACATTGAGTCTTTATTTGTTAGAAGGAGACGCTATTCGTCTAACCGCAAACGTAGATAGCAGATTGCAAGCAACTGCAACTTGGGAGGAAATTAGTTAATGTTTAACAGCGGTATTCGTGGTAGAAGGGCAAAAGACGGTGAAGGTACTGTAGCACAGCAAGAACAATTTGTGCAAGCAGTAAGTCCTCAACCTTCTATTACTTCTTGGAGCATTTCAGGAAGTGACGATAACGCTTTAGATCCAGCTGGCGGACAAACCGTTATTGTTAACGGTACTGGTTTTGCCAGTGGAGCAAGTGTAACTGTTGGTGGCTCACAGATTGGGGCAGTAACAGTTGCTAGTTCAACACGAATAACATTTACTAGTCCAGCTAATTCAGGTGGAAGTTATACATTAATTGTGTATAATTCATCTGGCGGCGCCGCTATTTTAGTACCAGGTTTGATCTATTCAGCAGTACCAACATGGACAACTGCTGCTGGTAGTATTGGTAGTTACTATGAAACTACAGCAATTAACAGTAACGTAGTCGCTACTAGTGATTCAGCAATGACATATAGTTTAGCTAGTGGATCGTTACCTAGTGGTGCAACATTATATGCAAACGGTGTAATTACTGGTACAAGTCCAGTGGATAGTGGAAGCACAACCTATACATTTGGCATTACAGCGACTGATGCTGAACTACAAGATACTACAAGAACATTTACTTTGACTATCAACACAGACGTTGTTACGTGGTCTAGTCCTGCTAGTGGCGCGACATATAACTTAGTGGGTAATGTTGCAATGTCCAATGTATCATTGAGTGCAATATCTGCCGCTGGGTATGGAGTTACGTATTCAGCAAATACATTACCATCCGGAGTTTCATTGAGTGGTAACGTCATTTATGGTACACCTAATGTGGCTGCAAGTACAACAACATTACTAACAGCCACAGCAAACACAACAAACCGTACTAGTACGAACACTATTAATTGGGTAGTGACATTAGGAGATCAATACTGGAATTTGACTACACTAGCATTGAATTCATTGCCTGTTACAACACCGTTTCAAAGTGATGCCAGTTTGAACAACTTCAGTGTCACAGTGGCTGGTGACGCCAAAGCCAACAATCGTAATCCATACCAAACAGGATACTACAGCAATTACTTTGACGGTAATGGTGATTACTTGTCGTTGCCATACAATACAAGTTTTAATTGTCCCACAAGTTTTACAATTGAATTCTGGGCATATCCGATATCGAGAG
>JACCDW010638911.1_pt1 | contig 11896 bp, 12 predicted proteins | sample 7449781 | NCBI WGS metagenome assembly JACCDW01 (sample SAMN15323449, study PRJNA562643) | freshwater metagenome | isolation source: river surface water | place: USA:Blue River Watershed | collected 2017-08-18
CAAGGCCTTCATCCATTGTGCTGTCTGAAACCCCCAGCAACGATTCAAAACGGGTTGGCACAGAGAGCTCGAGAAAATCAGGCGTACCCAGCGTTAGGCGGATGCGGGTACCCGGCGTTGGCTCCGGTGCCGATGGGACGGGGAGTACGAGCGGCAGGCCATCGATGCGCACATTGGGCGTGTTGCGCAGCATGGTGCCATCGCATTCGGTCCTTGCGGATTGTCGCAACCAGCGTAGGCACCAGTAACGTTCCATGCGGCGCTGGAAGTCAGCGTAGCCGGCGTAGGTGAGATCAAAATCACGCATGGCGGCGAACAGTTCCGGTGACCGGTGTGCGAACGGCGCCGGCTTGCCGGATAGTACGGCAATTAACTGCCACTGGTTCACCAGATCCGAATAGCGCCGTAACGGTGATGTACTCCAGGCGTAGCAGGCGACGCCCAGACCCTCGTGTGGCACCGCCGTGGTGGTCATGCGCACCTTGCCGGCGACCTGACCGCGATACAGCCCAGGAACATTGCTGTCGGCCAGGAGCTGTCCCCAGGTGGCGTTAGCCAGAATCATGAGTTCGGCGACCAGCATATCTACCGGGCTGCCGCGTTTGCGGGCCTCGATATGCACCCTGCAGGCTGCGGGGTCGAGAATCGCGCCAGTGGATTTGTCGTGAAGTGGCCCCTCGATCTGGAAGTGGTAGTCGTGTAAACCAGCCTGTGTCGTGGGTTTGCCTCGACGGCCAGCGCAGGCGGCTGCAAAGCGCCAGAGGCTAAGCAGGGTTTCGCCGTGAGCGCAGGCGGGTGCCTCGCCACGATTCAGCGCATCGGCCTCCATGTGCGGCTCGATTTCATGGAGGCGCAGATTGGCGGCGATCGGCACGCGTTCGATGCGTGATTCGTGGCTCAGAATTTCGAATTGATCATCCGTTGTAACGTAGAGCGACAGCGCAGGCCGGGGCGCACCAGCTGCGAGTGTAAAGCGGTTGACCACATCGTCCGGCAACATGGTGATCTTGTGGCCGGGCATATAGACCGTGGAGAGGCGATCACGCGCCAGCGCATCGTGCGGCGACCCGGGCAGGATGCCGAGACCAGGCGCGGCAATATGAATCCCGAAGCGCCAGCCGAGGCCAGGGAGCCGGGTGATGGAGAGCGCATCATCGATTTCGGTGGTGCTGGCATCGTCGATGGAGACGGCCTGGACATCGGCCAACGGCAGATCAGCGAAGGCTGCCGGCTCGGGAAGCTGGGGAAAACCGGTACCCTTGGGGAAACGCTCTGCCGTAAATCTGCGGAAATGCCAGTGGTAGGCATCGGGAAATGCACCGCAGCGCAGGAGCAGTGCTGCGGGCGTTTCCTTGGTTTGGGCGCAGGCCGCTTCGAAGGCTTTGACTTCCAGCCGGTTGCGATCCGGCTGTACCAGCAATGCATCGATCTGATCGGCCAGTTCTAGGGGTAACGTACCGGCGACTAGCTGTGCGGTCATGCCTGCCATTGCTTCGGCCTGCTGTCGTTTCCTTTCTGAGCCGGCTAGTGCGGCTTTCAGAATATCTGGCGGTGCTCTACGGAACACACCCTTGCCGCGCCGATGAAAATACATCGGCGCATTGTGCATACCGAGCAGCAGCGCAGCGCTTTCGATCGCAGAGGGCGTATGACCGTAATACTCGGCAGCGAGGTCGGCTACAGCGAATTCGGTATCAGGTGCACATTCCCAGAGGAAGGCCGGATCCATCTCGGCGGCGAGCGGTTCGGCCATCGGCAGTAGTTGAACGGGTGCGGGATCTTTGAAGCGCAGCAACACCTGCGCCAGTTTTAGTTTCTGCCGTTTGCCACCAGGGAGTTCGACCTGGAGGCTGGTATTCTGATCCGACTGAATCGTGGCAGCGCGAAAGTTGCCGCCTTCCTCGAAGAGGACGAAATCACTCATGGTCGAAATACTTTAGTGAACCGACCAGCTGACCAGGCCGGTATAAGCTGTTACCAGCACGACGATGCCGAAGATGATGCGATACCAGGCAAAAATAATGAAGCTGTGGGTGGTAATGTAGCGTAGGAGCCAGCGGATGCAAAGAAAAGCCGAGACGAAGGCTGAAACAAACCCAACGGCCCACATCCCCAAATCAGTGTTCTGGATCGTCGCCCACTCCTTATATACCTGATAGATAGTGGCGACACCAAGCGTCGGGATGGCAAGAAAAAAAGAGAATTCCGTCGCGGCGCGGCGCGAGAGCCCAATGAGGAGGCCACCGATGATGGTGGCGCCGGAGCGCGAGGTGCCCGGAATCAGGGCAAACGCCTGAATGCAGCCGAGCACTAGGGCGTCCTTCAGCGACAAATCGTCGACCGAAGGCACGCGCACATGGTGCTGACGTCGTTCCGCCCAGAAAATGAATAGTGCCCCGATGATAAAGGCCGCTGCGACTGAGATCGGGTTGAACAGGTGTGCCTTGATCGTTTTGTGAAACAGAAAGCCCAGTATAGCCAGCGGCATGAAAGCGATGCTGATATTGAGCAGAAAACGTTGCGCACGGCGGCTGGTGGCGCACGAAGACACGGTCTCCCAGAGTCGCGTCCGGTATTCCCAGATAACCGCCAGGATGGCGCCGAACTGAATCACGATCTCAAAAACCTTGCCCGTGTCGTCATTAAAGTCGAGCAGATCGCCGACTAGAATTAGGTGGCCGGTAGAGGAGATCGGGAGAAACTCGGTCAGACCCTCGACGATGCCGAGGATCAGAGCCTTGAGGAGCAGAACGGTATCCATGGAGGGCGCGCGGAAGGGCGGCTAAACGCTAAACAGGCCGCAATTCTATCATTCCGGCGCCTCTACCGTTTTTGTTAGTGGTCGCGAGATTCCGGATGGTGTTCTAGGCGGCGACTCATCGGCCAGAATTTTTGCATTTCAATAAACAGGAACGAGGCCGACCATGTGATGAGAACCAGCCCAGTGAGCGCCTCTAGACCGGGTAAGAATCGAAGATCACCGCTAGGGACGACGTCCCCAAAGCCAACGGTGGTAAAGGACACCCAGGAAAGGTAGACGCAATCACTTAAAAGGTTGTTGGTCGTCATACCGAACAAGGATCCTAGGCCTAGCTCGATCATGGCAAGATACCCAAGTGCGAAAGCCCATATCTCGACGGCGTGTGCGATCAGAATCGCAAAGACCCCCAACAAGACCCGATAGCGCGGCGCAATAAAAGTCAGGCGCGGCAAATGGCTGGCCAGCGTATAGAGCGTCTCGTAGTGAATGAACACCGCGAGGGCAATGAGCGAGCCATTAAGGATCCAGGTCAATAGTGAATGCATGGGGTTGCGGACGATAATTCAATCTGCATCCTATCACCCGAGACGTGGTTCAGCGCAGCGTGACCGTGAGGTCGGGTAATTCGTAAATGCCGCAGGTGATGGTGTCGCCACGGACGACCGTCGAGACACCGCCCGGTGTGCCGGTGAAAATAAGATCACCCGGCGCCAGCGCAAAAAAGTGCGACAGCCGGTTGATGATCTCGGCAACGTTCCAGGTCATCTGGTTCAGTCGCGATGACTGGCGTATTTCATCATTCACCTTGAGCCAGATCTGGGCCTCACCGGCAGGGTAGCCGGCGCTGAGGGGACGAATCTCGGAGATTGGCGCGCCAAAATCCATGCCCTTCCCGAGCTCCCAGGGGTGACATTTCTCGCGCGCCTGGGTTTGCAGGTCGCGGCGCGTAAAGTCAATGCCTGTTGCATAACCGTAGACGTGGGTGAGCGCGTCGGCTTCGGGGATGTCCGCGCCCCCCTTGCCGATAGCGACGACGAGTTCAACCTCGTGTTGCAGATTCGTCGTGGCGGGTGGAAAGGGAATCACGCCGCCTCGCGCAACAATTGCGTCTCGTGGCTTGGAAAAGAAGAACGGCGGTTCTCGATTTGGGTCGCTGCCCATCTCACGCGCGTGCTCAGCATAGTTGCGGCCAACGCAGTAGATGCGGCGCACTGGAAACAGGGCATCGCTGCCTACAACAGGAATCAGCGTTTCAGCGGGTGGTGTAATGGCGTAGGCGTTGGGCATTGGAAGGCCTAGAATGTCAAAGGGTGGACGTGCATTATGGGTTAATCTAGGCAGACACGCACATTCGGACAACTGAGATGAAACGACATATCCCATTTGGACTGCTCGCGGCCACGCTCGCGGTAACGATTCATGCGGCTCAAGCCGAGTCATTCAGAGATCGGCAGATTGACGAACGCTTTGCGGCAGCCGACAAAAACAACGATGGCAAACTCACGCTGGACGAGGCGCGCGCTGGGATGCCACGCGTGGCTGATAACTTCGACAAAATCGACAGCCAGAAGCGCGGCTATGTGACGCTGGAGCAGATCAAAGCTGCCGCTGATAAGTAACTTATGGAGCAGCCGTCAACAGGTTGATGTCGTGGGTGAGGTCCGTTGCGGACATTTCATGTGGGACGATGAGGCGAACGCGACCCTGGCGGTCGATGAGAATGCTGTTGGTGGTGTGGTCGATGGTGTAGACAAGCGCAGAGCCCGGAAGTGGAGTTTTCTGCCAAAAGATCTTGTACCGTTTGGCGATCTTAGCCGTTTCTTCCGGGGAGCCGCTTAGGGCAATGAAGCGCGGGTCAAAGGCCTCCATGTAGGCCTTGAGCACGGCCGGCGAATCGCGTTCCGGATCCAGGGTTACAAACAAGACGGCCAATTGGTCTGCGCGTGGGCCAAGCTGACGCATGACTTCAGCCTGCCGCGCCAAATGCGTCGGGCAAATGTCTGGGCAATGGGTAAAACCGAAGAACAGGCTGACGACCTTGCCCCGAAACTCGGTCAGCGATCTCGTCGCTCCGAATTGATCGGTGAGGGTGAAATTGGCGGCTGAAGGGGTGTCTGCAACAGGTGTGGCCTTGAAAGGCAGGTTGTGATCCCCGCAACCGAGAAGCATTGCGACGACCACAAAGAAGAGGGCGCGGAGAAAGATCACAGGCGTGCCGAGTCCTGACGCGCCGTGCTGCGTATGGCGATGAGGCCGGCTTCTGCTGCGAGTAGTAGAAGGAACGAACCCCAATCCTGCTGCTTCACTTGCCACAGCATCAGCAGAAATAACACCAGAATCAAGGAGGTGAGGAAACTAGGGATTTTCATCATCATTGTTTGCGATGCAACATCAAAAAGTATGGTCGTCTATGCCAGTTTAATAGTAAAGTATTTCCCACGTCAGCGCGCTGTGATGCGTGCATGCAATAAATAGGGGTTCCCCCATACGGATAGGAGACAAAAGCATGAGCAGCCCGATGATCCTCAAGGTGAGTTCACTCGAAAAAAACGCCGGTTTCCATCTGCCGACAAGCCAGGCCGATATCGTGACGCCCGATTCTCCGGCCATTGAGGTTATGACGGATCTAAAGCAAATTGTTGCCGCGACAGTCGATGCGGATGTATTGCTCAGTCATGCCAACCATTTGATGATTTCGCGTGGCGTACGTTCATTGATCGTCACGAATGGCAAGGGTGATGTGGTTGGCTTGTTGACCGCGACCGATGTGCTCGGAGAGAAGCCAATGCAATGCGTGCAGAAGAATGGCATCAAACATGAAGAAATCAGCGTTAAGGATGTCATGACCCGGCAGGAAGAAATCGAGGTGCTGACCCTGAAGCAGGTGATGCAGGCCAAAGTGATCGATATCATCGAAACACTGAAGGCGCACAATCGTAACCACGCGCTGGTGGTTGATACGGATCCGCTCAATGGCCGTCAGATGGTACGCGGCATCTTCTCTGCTTCCCAGATCGCCCGTCAGTTGGGTGTGGCGACCCAAATTCATTCAGTAGCCAAGACCTTCGCCCAGATCGAAGCCGTGCTCGCCAGTTGATACGTGTCAAATAGATCGTCGGAGGCCACGGTAAGCCGTGGCCTTTTTCTTTGAGGCGGCGCAAAATAACCGAATGACTGTCCATAAAAAACACGCATTTCTCCGGTTTTTATATAACCGCCTGCGAGAAGAGCACCTGGCCTGGCGGATTATGTTCCGTGAAGAATGGGTTTCCCTGGTGGTTCTGGCGCTCGGCGTTGTGCTGATTCTGTTTGTTACGCGACCATTCCCGCCGCGCACGGTGACCCTTGCGGTTGGCCAGCCAGGTTCGACCTATGAGCTATTGGGAAAGCGCTATCAGGAGTATTTCGCACGTGAGGGTGTTGCGTTGACACTCGTCAATACGGCCGGCTCGCGTGAAAGCATTGCCGAAGCCGATGATGCGGGCTCGCCGATTAATGGTGGTTTTCTGCTTGGTGGCGTTGCGCACAAGGGAGACTTTCCGCATCTGGTGTCGCTGGGAAGCGTGCAATATGTGCCGCTCTGGTTCTTCTACCGAGGGCCGCCCTTCAGCGGGTCCGACGCCGTCTCTTACTTCCGAGGCAAGCCAATCGCCATCGGCACGGAGGGTAGTGGCACCGAGTTGCTGTTGACGCGTATTCTCGCCATGCGTGGCATCAATATCGAGAAATCGGACTCGTCCAATTTTCGGCGGTTGCTCCACGCGGACGCAGTCGAGCAATTGCTGGATGGCAGGATCGAAGCCATGGCAATCGCTGATGGCATTGATTCACCCACTATTCAAAATCTGCTAACGCATCCCGAGATCCATATTTTTGACTTTGCTTATGCAGATGCTTATGTGAAACGCATGCCATATCTGGAGATGGTGACGATTCCACGAGGCTCGCTGGATCTGGTGAAGCTGGATCCGCCTAACGATATTCATATGATCGCTTCGACAATCACCTTGCTGGTTGAAAAGACGATGCACCCTGCATTGCAACTGTTATTTCTGCAGGCCACTGAGAATATCAGCGAAGAATCAGACAGTTTTTTTGGACGTATCGATCAGTTTCCGGCATACATCGATAAAAGTATTCCACTGAGCCCCGTTGCCGAGCGTTACTTTTCTAAGGGCGCGCCCTGGCTAACTGGCGCGTTGCCATTCTGGCTTGTGAACTACATTGACCGCATGTGGCTGCTGGTTTTGGGAGTCTTCGCCATCGTTTTGCCCCTCTTTCGTCTGGTACCAAATTATCGGCTGTTCCGGTCGCGCCAGCTGATTTCAGATGCATATGACGAGCTCAAGATGATTGAGGAACGTATGTTCGCTGCGACGTCGGTCGAACAACTGCGCTATTTGGCGGATCGTATTGACACGCTGGATGCCGAACTGGGCGATGTATGGGTCTCGTCGGATGAAACGAACCGGTTCTATACGATGAAGAGCGCTCTTGGCCTGGTTCGGCGGGAGATTAGTACCCGCATCGATACCATGGGTGCGCGCCTTTGAGCGGCGTTTGGATGAAGCGCTAGTGATCGGTAAACTGCAGGGGAGATTCCTCGCTGTTGCAGTTTTCGCAATCCTCTTCAACCTCATAACCCATCGTGCAGTCGATGGTTTGGCCGGCGATGGCATCCGCGGGCACCTTCATGATCTGAACCTTGATGACCCCATCGCGCACCATGTCGAGATATCGCGCCGCGTTCTGCGATAGATCGATGATCCGTGCCCGATGTCGGGGATGCATTCGGTCGTTTACTTTGACGACGACGCATAAGTTGGTATCCGGCCGCTTGACAGCGACGAGTGTTCCCAAGGGGATGAGGTTGCTGGCGGCGGTAAATAGCTTGTTGTTGAATATGTCGCCACTGGCTGTCTTTCGGCCCTGAAAGCGTGGGCCGTAGAAGCTGGCTTTGCCGCGCAACCCTCTGGACTCAATGGTTTCAGGTACTAGCTCTTCTCTAACCGGCAACATTGCCCGCGTGCGTTTTACCTCGTTGTGCAAACTTTTCCCCGACTGACTCTTGATCGATAGCGATTTTTTAACCGAGAGTGGGTTGGCGAATTCCTGGCCATCGGTCGGGATGTCGCCCGTGTCTCCGGATGCAATGCCCGAAGCGCAGATGCATAGACCGACCCATAGCGTGGCCAAGGCTATGCCGAATTGTCTGTCACGATGAAGCGGCATCCGATACCTGAATACGGTGGAAACAGGTACATTATCCACATTTCGTAATTTCAGGATGGTGGTTTAAGTGATCATGAAAAAGATCATTGTGCTTGCCCTGCTGGCCTTGAGTGCAGCGACATCGGCGCAGACGGGCTTGCAGGGATTTGACCGGAATTACCCGAATACGCCAGCGGGGGATAACCCACGCGGCTTTACACCCCAAATCAGTCCCGTTCAGAAGGCGCCACCGACCCAAGCGGTGACCGGCGGCAGCATTGATGCGTCATCCGGTGCCAACGATCCATTTACCGCACCCGACCCCATGATGGATGGCAATATCCCGCCCCCCGGCCAGCCAGAGGAGGAGCTGACTGGATCCGAGTCCGAGTAATACGCCAGGCATTCGCGGCCACAATAAGACCGGGGGCTTGCTGGATTGCTCCCGTCTATAAGCTAACCCGGGTTTCGGTCGAGGATAGCACCCGCGCCGGCCCGGGGTATTGGGATCAGTTGCCGGCCATGCCTGCCGAGACGCGTACGGCAGTGGTCACCCAGTCAATCGCCAGCTTCTGGAAGGCTTCTGGTGTACTGCTTTCAGTACGGAAGGTTTCGCCAGCCATGGTGTAGACACCTTCTCCTAGGATCTTGCCCGTAACGCTGTCACGCATTTTGGCCTCGACGACCAGCATGGGGGTTTTGCTGTCCAGACCGGTCGCCTTCTGCGCCGCATAAAGCACAGCAGAAACCGGGATCACGTTCCAGGGCTTGAAACCATCACCTTCAACTTCCGCACCGGTAATGGCAATGCTCAGTCGTGCAATGCCGGGACCCGGTTTATCCACCACATTAAAACGATTGGCGACTTTTTCCTTCAGTTGTTTGTCGATGATCATGCGCGTTTCGTAGATCGTCTCTTCGGTCAAGCCTTTTTTACCTTGTCCTTTAAGGGCGGTTTGGAAGAGGATGACCGGGTCGATCATCACCCCATGCCAATCGCTCCGTTTGAAATCCGGGCTGACGTAACGATACAGATTAACGCCGGGTGCTGGGCTACCAACGTTGACCAGTCGATTGTATTCGGTCGATGTGAGAAAGCCCGACTTCTGAGATTCGGTCAGACCGCCGCCGCCACACGCGCTCAATAGCGCCGCCGATGTGGCCAGCAGGGTGACGCCGGCTGCGCGGCGGATAAAAGTTTGGGCAAATGTCTGGCGCATGGAAAATCTCCGGCGATCTAAAGGAATGGCATCAGACTAAAGGGAACTCATGGGGCTGTCTAGCCCGTCACGGAAATATTTTTGTAGCCCCGGTCAAACCTGTCATCCAAGCAGATATCTGCGCGTTATTGGCACTACGCGTTGTGGTTTTTTGATAAGGAGTGCGCCATGACATCAAGGTTGCGTCAAGGTCTCGCCGTTGCGGGGTTGGTATTGTTCGCGCTGGCCAGTCAGCCGGCTTTGGCAGACGGATGGCGTCATCATGGGTACGGGCATTCTCCGAGTGGTAGCTCCTGGGTGCCGTTTGCGCTGGGTGCCGTGGTCGGGGGTGTGGCGCTCGGCGCCATGCTGCAACCGCAGCCGATTGTTGTACAGCCGATGTATCCTCAACCGCCAGTCTATGGACGGCCCAGGGTAATCGTGCCGCCGCCCGGATATGTGTTGATGCAGCCTCCGCCGGTGTATTACAGGTACTGACGAGGTGCCGGCAGGCTAGGTTGACGCACTAGAGGCCAGCTTCTGGAGGGTCTGGTAGTCGACTTTCCCGGTGCGCAGTACCGGTAGCTCTGGCATATGTACAACTTCGCGCGGAAGCCAGGTATTGGGGATGCGCTCGGTGCTGAAGTGCTCGCGGATCTTGCTGGCGCTTAGATTAGGGTCGTTCGTGTATAGACGCAGGAGTGGTTTTCCCTGTTCCACATTCTCAATAGCAATGGCGGCATGCTGATGCTCGGGGGACAGTTTGGCCACTTCGTCTTCGATGAAACCGAGGGAAATCATTTCGCCGGCGATTTTGGTGAAGCGCTTCTTACGCCCCTTGATCATGAGGTAACCATCGGTGTCGATCGTCACGATGTCCCCGGTGTCGTACCACCCATCGTCGAGCGACGAACGTTCTTCAACCAGGTCGTGCAAGTAGGACTTCATCAGATTCGGGCCGCGCACATGGAGCACGCCACCTTCGGCGATGCCTTCATGAGGCTCAATTCGGTATTCGATGTGAGGTAAGAGCCGCCCGACTGTGCCATGACGCGTGCCCGTAGGGACGTTCACGGCGATGACGGGGCCGGCTTCGGTAGCGCCGTAACCTTCCAGCATTGTGATCCCCAGTGCCTCATAGAGCTCGCGTGTGCGGGATTTAAGTCGTTCGGCGCCGGCAACGATATAGCGCAGCGACGATAGATCCTCAGGTTTTGCTGCCTTGTAAAGCTGACTGAGGAAGGTGTCCGTCGACAGCATGACGCTGGGTTTCTGGTTGCGAATAAGCTGAAGGTTTTCCTTGTGTCGCAATGGCGAGAGACCGATGATGGTACGCATGCCGTTGAGCAGCGGCAGCAGCACGCCGGCGGTTAGGCCAAAGGCGTGGAACTGGGGTAGTGCGCTGAACATGCTTTCATGAGTACCAATCGGAAAGGCAGCCAGAATCTGGTCGACGTTAGACAGCAGATTACGGTGCGATAACACGACTGCTTTAGGCTCGGCTTCGCTGCCCGAGGTGAAGAGAATTACCGCATGGTCATCTGGTTTGCTGCGCTCGGTTTTCAATCTTTTGAGGCGCACCCGTAACAGTCCTCTCAGCTTGGCAATTCTGCCGATGCGTTGTGCAATATCTTCGAGAAATACGGTGCGTATCCCGCGTTCGGCAAGCAGCCCCGGTAGGTCGTTGAGATCACACTTGTCCAGAAACTGGCGCGATGTCAGCAGCACATTAATATGGGCGCGTTCACAGCAGCGCACCAGAATCGGCAGTGGAAACGTGTAGTTCAGTATGGCGGCGGCTTTATGCGCAAAGAGACACGCGAAGATGCTGACCACACCGGTGACGCTATTTGGCAGCAGACAACCCACATGATGACGCACCGTCAGCGCTTCGATCTGGCGGGATAGCACAGCACAGCCGATGATCAGACGGTCGAAGCTGAGCGATCGACCGAGCTCGTCGATTACAATCGGTTGGCGGCTGGGATGCGCCTTAGCCGACATCAGGAGTCTTTTGGGGATCGTATTGTTGGCCGGCATGGGTTTTTCAGGGTTCTATAATGTAATTAGTTTGCCATGCGCCGGGAAAAAAATCGCCGTGCGGATGGCAATGCCCTGTTCGGCCTCGTGTGCGTAAAGCGCGGCATAGCGTTCTAGCTGTGGCCGGTAGGTCGCCGCTTTGGCTTCCAGATGGGCTATCAGGGCTGTGCCCGTCAATGCTGCATCGTGGCGAATGGTTTTGTAGTCGATGATCCAGCGAATACCATCTTCGATGAAGGTGCGGTCAATGACGTGCCGGTGGATTTCGTCTGCTTCTGCCAACGCCTGATTGGGTTCATCGTTGCGCATCGATGCTGCAAGATTGCTTAGCGGCACTTCGCAGCCGGCTGCTTCATGCGCACCCAAAATCCATCGGCTCTCCGGGTTGGTGAGCGCGCGTTTCAAGGTGTCGCAGACGATCTCTGTCGCGGCGTCTATCTCTTCCGGGGGATAACCAAGCCGGGAAAAATTTTGGTTCAGGCGTGGTAACAACGCTTCAACACGCTGCTGGCTCCATGCGTCCAGGCCATCTTGGGCAATGGCTTCCAGATATTGGTGAATCATCGTACCGATATCCATTTCCAGCGTGCTATCGAAAACGTGGGGTGGTTGATCTTCCGTTACCACCGGCGACCTCAGTGTGACCGTTACCGTGCGAGGTGTCGCGACCCGAACAAGTCTAGGC
>JACCDW011072148.1_pt1 | contig 11895 bp, 16 predicted proteins | sample 7449781 | NCBI WGS metagenome assembly JACCDW01 (sample SAMN15323449, study PRJNA562643) | freshwater metagenome | isolation source: river surface water | place: USA:Blue River Watershed | collected 2017-08-18
AAGGAGATCATGATGAATCTAAAACCGCTATCTGATAGGGTCGTAGTTCGCCGTGTTGACAGTGAGTCTGTAACTAAAGGCGGCATCGTTATCCCAGACGCAGCCACTGAAAAGGCCGATTCAGGCCGAGTACTTGCTGTTGGACCTGGTAAACGCAACAAAGACGGGCAAGTAGTTGCTCTCGACGTTGCTGTCAACGACCGAGTGCTATTTGGCAAATTTGCTGGACAAACTGTCAAAGTCGACGGCGAAGAGTTGTTAATTTTAAAAGAGGAAGATATCCTCGCTGTAATTAATCAAGGAGAATAACAATGGCTGCAAAAGACGTATTTTTTGGAAATGAATCTCGCAGTAAGATGGTTGAGGGCGTGAACATCCTGGCCAATGCTGTGAAAGTTACGCTAGGTCCCAAAGGCCGTAACGTAGTAATTGAGCGCAGTTTTGGCGGTCCTGCTGTGACCAAGGACGGTGTCACAGTTGCCAAAGAGATTGAACTCAAAGACAAACTGCAAAACATGGGTGCCCAGATGGTCAAGGAAGTTGCTTCTAAGACAGCAGACAATGCAGGTGATGGTACTACCACTGCCACTGTGCTGGCACAGGCCATTGTCAAAGAAGGCATGAAATATGTGACAGCAGGTCACAATCCAATGGATCTAAAACGCGGTATTGATCGTGCCGCCACAGCCGCAGTAGAAGCCCTGGGTCGATTAAGCAAGCCTTGCGAAACTGATGAGGAAATTGCACAAGTTGGTACAATTTCAGCGAACTCAGATGCAGCCATTGGTAAGATGATTGCTGATGCCATGGCCAAGGTTGGTAAAGAAGGCGTAATCACAGTGGAAGATGGCAAATCATTGGCCGACGAGTTGGATGTTGTAGAAGGCATGCAGTTTGATCGTGGCTACTTGAGCCCATACTTTATCAATAATCAAGACAAGCAAGTGGTTGAATTAGACAACCCATTTGTGTTGTTGTTTGATAAAAAAATCTCAAACATTCGCGAAATGATCCCTGTGTTGGAATCTGTGGCCAAGGCTGGCAAGCCCTTGTTGATCATTGCTGAAGATGTTGAGGGCGAAGCCCTGGCAACCTTAGTAGTAAACAACATGCGTGGCACAGTCAAGACCTGCGCCATCAAGGCTCCTGGTTTTGGTGATCGTCGCAAGGCCATGTTGGAAGATATTGCCATCCTAACCGGCGGTAAAGTTGTTGCTGAAGAACTGGGACTAACCTTGGAAAAAGTCACAGCCGAAGATCTTGGCATGGCAGGTCGGGTAGAAATCTCAAAAGAAAACACTATTATTATCGATGGTGCTGGCGATCCTTCTGCTATTGAAGCACGTGTCAAAGCAATTCGCACACAGGTTGAAGAAGCAACCAGCGATTACGACAAAGAAAAACTACAAGAGCGTGTGGCCAAATTGGCTGGCGGTGTAGCAGTTATCAAGGTTGGTGGCGCCACAGAAGTAGAAGTCAAAGAAAAGAAAGATCGTATCGATGACGCCCTGCACGCTACCAAGGCCGCTGTGGAAGATGGCATTGTGCCTGGAGGCGGCGTGGCTCTGGTTCGTGCTCGGCAGGCCATTATCAACTTGAAAGGCGACAACGCAGATCAACAAGCAGGAATCAATATTGTGTTGCGTGCCATGGAAGAACCCTTGCGTTGCATCGTCTCTAACGCAGGTGAAAGTGCCGACGTGGTTCTAAATGCTGTGAGTGCTGGCACAGGTAACTATGGTTACAATGCGGCCACCGAACAGTATGTAGACATGCTAGCCGACGGTGTTATTGATCCGACCAAGGTTGCCAAAACAGCCCTGGTAAATGCGGCGTCGGTGGCAGGCTTGTTATTGACCACAGACTGTGCGATTTTTGATCTACCAAAAGATCCCAATAATCCACAGCCAGCCATGCCTAACATGATGTAAGTTAGTGCTTGCTAACCTAAAGCCCGCCTTAAGCGGGCTTTTTGTTGACCATAAAATTCCATAATGCTATAATACTAGTATGAAATATTTTGCATATGGTATGAATACCAACTTATCCCAAATGGCCACTCGATGTCCTCGGGCCCAGACTCTGGGTGCGGCGGTATTGCTTGACCATGAATTTCGATTTGCTCGACATGCTGATGTGTTGAAAAATCCAGTGGAAGTGGTATATGGTGTATTATGGGAAATCACAGATCACTGTCTAAAATCTTTAGATGCACTAGAAGGTTATCCGACCTATTATGAGCGTAAACAGGTAACAGTCAGACATCGTGGTGAAAACGTAGAAGCCATGACATATTACATGATTGGCAATTTGCCCGACGAATTTCCCAGCGAAGGATATGTGGCCATGCTAGAAGAAGGTTACATTGAGCATGGAGTTCCAGTGCATCAGATTTATCGTGCCATTGAATTTGTTGAACAATACTACGCAGATATGGCACAAAAAGGGCAGTATATTTACGGTTGACCCATAATTCAATTAAATGTATAATACTAGTATTGAGTTAATACAAAAGGAGCTAGAATGAACTCATTTATTCGTATCAAAAACGGTGCTTATCGTGCTACAGAAGTAAGTGGTCAGGTGTTTCAATTGGTAGAACAGTTTAAAACCACGGCCAAAGGCAACTATGTGACTGTGAAAAATGGTGGCAAATTTCCAGGTTTTCCTGAAGAAATTCGTGTCAAAGTTGATGCCATGAGCGATTACGAATTTGTCAGCGAGCAAGAATACATTGATGCTGGCAACACACCAGTGGCTGAAGCCCAGGCAATCGAAGCCAGTGCCGAAAGCGACGAACAAGTAATTGAGCGTATTCGTCAGCGTTTTGAAATCTTGGATGAAATGACCACAGCCGCAACCAATGGTGACATCCGTGCCATGATTGTGTCAGGTCCTCCTGGGGTTGGTAAAAGTTTTGGTGTTGAACGCATTGTTGAAAAAGCCTGTTTGTTTGATCAGATTTCTGGCAAGCGTCTACGTGCCGAAGTGGTCAAAGGTTCAACAAGTGCTCTGGGCCTGTACTGCACCTTGTTCAAGTATTCAGATGCCAACTGTGTTCTAGTGTTTGACGACTGTGACTCTGTGTTGGTAGATGATGTAGCACTTAACCTACTCAAAGGTGCCCTTGACTCAGGTAAACAGCGTAAGATTTCCTGGTTAGGCGACAGCCATATGCTACGCCGTGAGGGGGTGCCCAACAGTTTCCAATTTCACGGTTCAGTGATCTTTATTACTAACCTCAAGTTTGATCAGATGAAATCGCAGAAGTTGCGTGATCACTTGGATGCTCTGCAATCACGCTGTCACTACCTAGACTTGACACTTGATACAATGCGTGACAAAGTCCTGCGTATCAAGCAAATTGCCAAGGATGGTAGCCTGTTTGAAAATTACGACTTTGATCCAGTGGTACAAGACGAGATCATTGAGTTTTTGGAAGAAAACAAAAACAAGTTCCGCGAAATGAGCCTGCGTATGGCAATCAAGGTAGCAGACTTGCGTAAGAGTTTCCCACTCAAATGGAAAGCCATGGCTCAAGTGACTTGTATGAAAACTGCTTGATAAGTTTACTACAGTTCGATTTGGACTGTAGCCCATGATTCTACTCTAGCTCCTGAATCATGGTTTCACACCCCGGGTTTAACCACCCGGGGTTTTTTTATTTGATCTACGATTAAATATATGCTATAATACTGATATGACATCATCATTATTTAAATATCCGCATGTGGAAGATTACATCGAAATTATGGCTGGCTATCGCGAAGTTGATGGCAAAAACAAATACAGTCTGTTCTCCATTGATCCTGTGATTAGTTTGGCCAGATACGATATGAAGGTAGTACCCAGCCTGGCTGATCAAACCATGCATCAGACCAAGGGTTACACAGACAAGCAGGCCAAATTGGCCGCAGATCTGGTACTGAAATATGAAAAACAGTTTTTCAAACTTGGTGTTGATGTCAGCCCAGTGAAAACTCCGCAGTACCGATTGCCGCTGAGGCAGATCGATCGCACCACACGAGTCTGGATAGAAGACAATTTGATCAAGTTAAAATTCCCTTATGACAATACGTTGATTGAACTGGTAAGAAAAGCCAGTCACGAAAGCCTGGGAAGATTTTATTTTAATAGACAGCATAGAATTCACGAAGCCGATCTAACCGAGTGGAATTTGAACTGGATCTATTGTTTTGCTCAACAAAACAACATGGTGATTGATTCTACTGTGCAAGATCTAATGAACTTGTTGCTAGACGCTGAAAAAACTGATTTTCGAATTGAGTTACAGTACAGCGATCAAGGATTGACTATAACCAATGCTGAATCCAGTTTGATTGAATATGTAAACAACAATCTTGGTGGATTTGATTTAAACAATATTCTTGTGCTATGTGATCAAGCACCAGTGTTGGGATATTCAGTTCACACAGACATACAGGAACAGGTTATCAAACAATTTAACACAAGATTTTGGAGTCTTTGTGCCAACAAAAATCTCAAAGTTGACCCAACCACTTCCAAGAACTTGGTCAAAGAACTGATTGAATATGCTACAGCCACAAACAGGTTTCCTATCTTTATATACGAACCCGACTTGAGTGGTCGCTTGTTGGAAGAATTTGCACAGCATGTTCCGCTGGAACAAATTTGCGTGCTAGAAAACAAAAAGTCTGATCAAATTGATATCACAGCCAAGATAATCTATACTACCAAAATTCCACGCACTCCCATTGGTACTATTCCACTCATGGTCAGTAGTGCTGGTATGATTTATGGTGGAGATAGACAGATGTGGTTGCAAAGTGCCGAAAAGGTTGTGTACTTTAGCAAAGACGTATATAATAAAAACACAAAAGGAAAAACTGTTTGCAAGCTCAATTAATTATACGTGACGAAGTCAATGTCAAAATTGAAGGACTAGACCTTACTACACGTAAAAATCTTGTCAATAAATTCAAATACGAAATACCGGGTGCCAGGTACTTGCCTGCGGTACGTCTGGGACGCTGGGACGGCAAGGTGCCATTTTTTCAACTGGGTGGCAGTACCTATATTAATTTGTTGCCGGAAATCCTGCCTTATTTGGAAGAACAAGGTTACGGTATTGACGTGCATGACACACGTGAATATTCAACTCAATTTGAGTTTGATCAGATCACTGAAGAGTCATTTAGCCACATTGCTTGGCCTAAAGGACATCCTAAGGCAGGCGAACCTATCATGCTACGTGATTATCAAGTTGAAATACTCAATAACTTTTTAACTAATCCACAAAGCGTACAAGAAATTGCTACAGGTGCTGGCAAAACAATTATGACTGCGGCACTGAGTAAGAGTGTAGAAGCATATGGTCGTAGTATTGTAATTGTGCCTAACAAATCATTGGTAACACAAACAGAAGATGACTACCGAAACCTAGGATTAGACGTAGGTGTTTACTTTGGCGATCGTAAAGAGTGGGGCCGTACACATACTATTTGTACTTGGCAAAGTCTTAATATTTTGCTAAAGAATACCAAAAATCACGAAGCAGATTGTACCATTGGCGAATTCATTGAAGGTGTAGTGTGCGTTATGGTAGATGAAGTACACATGGCTAAAGCAGATGCACTCAAGACCTTGTTAACTGGAGTATTCAGTCATGTGCCTATACGTTGGGGACTCACAGGAACCATACCCAAAGAAGACTATGCCGCACTCAGCATTTTTTGTAGCCTTGGCAACGTGGTAGGCCGACTCAGTGCGTCAGAACTTCAAGAAGCCGGTCATCTTGCCAACTGTCATGTAAATATAGTACAGTTGGTCGATCATGTGGAATATGCCAACTATCAAACAGAATTAAAATACTTGGTTGAAACCTCTGAGCGTTTAGATTACATTGCTGATCTAGTGGCACGTGTCAATGCCACTGGGAACACCTTGGTGTTAATTGATCGTATTGCCACAGGCAAGTTATTGGCCGAACGTCTAGACAACGCTGTGTTTGTGTCAGGGTCTACCAAGGCTGCAGAAAGGAAAGAAGAATATGACGAAGTTGCAATCAGTGATGATAAGATTATTATTGCTACCTATGGTGTTGCTGCTGTGGGCATTAATATCCCTAGGATTTTTAATCTTGTGCTTGTTGAGCCCGGTAAGTCCTTTGTTCGAGTCATCCAATCTATCGGGCGTGGCATTAGAAAAGCGGAGGACAAAGACTTCGTCCAAATCTGGGACGTCACGTCAACCTGTAAGTTCGCGAAACGTCATTTGACCAAACGCAAGGCCTTTTACAAAGAAGCCAACTATCCATTTACATTAGAGAAAGCCGAGTGGCAATGAGAATATTAACCTTAGACAATACTAGTTACAGCATGGATTCTATACCAGACGAGATAGATGAAGTGCGTTTTTGTGTGCTTGATAACAGCGATCCCAAAGACCCCGATTATTTTTATATTCCCTTAATCTTTTTAGAGTCATTTAACAGTCCAGCCCTGGTGTTACGCATAGGAAAAAATATCATACGCATGCCAGTGGACTGGCAACTGCTAATCGGCGAGCCCGACTTTGGTGATCTAGAGGTAGTACCATTGACCAGTATCAATGATCGTGGATTCAGTGTGTTTACATTTAATCCCTTGACCAGTTTCAAACCTGAGTTTCATCCTGTGGAAATTGTGGACATTTATCAGGATGTCAAATGGTATTTTCCCAAACTCAAGCCTGGGCAACTGTTGGCTGTGCCACTCACAGAAGGTGAGCGACCCATGTGTGCATTTTTTATCAAGGATATCAGTCGCCAAAGCGAAGTAATTGATTACGGAAAAATATGGTAAATGGGCAGACTTAAACCTGGTGCCACATACATATATGAGCGAGACGGGCATAAAGTTTATGCTCGTGAATCAGGTGCCCACCCAGGCGATAGAATTCTAATTGGCTACGATTATGATGGATCAGGTCAACACATCACACAAGGATTGGAACAGTACGAAGAAGATTTGTTATGGGCCGAAATTCGACGAGAAGCCCGGCATAATCAGGCTGTACAACAAGCACTAGATCATGTTAAAGTAGTATATGAACTCACTAGAGATCACAAATCAAAACCAGGATGGCACCCAGTATGAGCAATCAAGTTGAAAAATACAAACACAGCAAACGACTGGCACGAGACAAGCGTGCAATTGATCGTCAGGTCAAGATTGCCAAGTCGCACGGATTTCCCATAGGTTCTGCACACAGATTTGGCAAAGTTCATGCCATGACCTGTGGTGACAGTCACTGTGCCATGTGCGGTAATCCTAGAAAATTTTTCAAAGAAAAAACCATACAAGAAAAACGTGCCGAGCAGGACACAGACAATGAGTGAAGATAAGTTAAGTATTAAAAGCGAAATGGCTGCATTTGATCGCAAGAACCGAGAGTTCTACGACAGCCTCACCGACGAAGAAAAGAAAAAGTTCAGCCCTTTTTTGATGATACGTTACGGAGCCACGGTATCTGGCAGTGCTGATCTGCAGGCCTACTACTTGATGAGTTGTAACGAACGCTTGAACAAAAATTTCTTTGATGTCAACACAGCACAGCACAAAAAACTACAGTGGCTCATGGCCACCACAGTAAGTCCAGGCATGGGCAATCAGTATCACCAGTGGATTGCGCCCAAGAAGAAAACCACTGACAACAAAAACATGAATTTTTTACGAAGCCTATACCCACATCTCAAAGAAGATGAAATAAAATTATTGAGTCAACTCAATGACAAAGATGATCTCAAAGAGTACGCTCGAGGCATGGGTTGGGCCGACAAAGACATCAAACGAGAACTATGAATCTGTTGTTAAATGGCTGTAGTTTTTTAGACAGTTACTACTACGCACAACATTTTACAAATCTTCTTGGTGCAACCACAGTAAATTTGGCCAAGCCTGGTAGCAGTAATCGTCGAATTATTAGAACCACAGTTGACTATCTAGAATCCACTGATGTGGATTTTGTCATACTGGGACTGACCTTTTATGATCGACAAGAAGGTCCATTTTTGACCATGCCACGCCCAAGAGAAGGCCACTGGGTTAGTTATAACAGTCAAGGATTCCAGGCCACTTTTATGAACCTGTCAGATTTTGACAGTGAACTAGAATACAAAATGACCGACGACTATGTAAAAAGTCGTTATCGCTATGACATAGGCGAACAATATCTAGAACAGTTATATCTAGATTTACGAATGTTTGCTGGTTACATGCGCAATCGGAGCACAGGATTTTGTGTGTTTAACACCTGCGATCGACATCATTGGCAAGTAGATCTAGGGCCAGAATTTGTACCATTTGATTTTATTGGCAACGAATATCTGGAACAAATGGGCAGTGTACCCTACGAACAGGACATGGATCTGCCAAAAAATGCTCGACATCACTATAGAGAAGATGTTAAAATATTAGTAGATTACTTGATTGAATACATTGGAACAAACAACCTACTCCCCCGTTACCTATAAGTGTCGCTATTGTGAAAAAGATTTTCGCAAGGAATCGACCTTGGCAGCGCATCTTTGTGAGCCCAAACGACGCTGGCAACAGGAAAAAGAAACTGGTGTGCAGTTGGGTCTGCGTGCTTATCTACGTTTTTATGAAATCACACAAGGTTCGGCACGTATGAAAAGTTACGAGGATTTTGTGGCCAGCCCTTATTACAATGCTTTTGTTAAATGGGGCAGACACATGGTGGGCATACGTGGTATCAATCCACCACAATTTTTAGAATGGTTGTTGAAAAACAACAAAAAGATTGACCAGTGGTGTAAGGATGAGTTTTATGTGACGTACTTACACGAATACTTGCGCAGAGAAGCAGTACAAGATGCACTAGAACGAGCCTTAAAGGAGATGCAGGATTATGCAGATGATCATCCCGAACTTAAAAATGGTTTTACGGATTATTTTAGATATGCTAACAGTAATCGCGTGGTTTATCATATTACAACCGGCCGTGTTAGCCCTTGGGTTGTGTTTAACTGCGATAGTGGCGTGGAATTTTTGGACAGTCTCACAGAAGATCAAGTTGGCATAGTGCTACCTTGGATAGAACCTGACTACTGGCAACGCAAGTTTCGTGACTACACTGCCGACACTGAATGGGTCAAGGACATACTAAAGAAAGCAGGACTATGAAAAACTGGCACATTGTAATTTTGTCTGTGATAATTGTTGTCTGTTTGTTTGTTGCAACATTTCTCTATCCTGGTTCTGCATATCTCGACGCAATCAAGCAAGGCGGAGGATTTTAATCGTGCAATTTAAATCAGACATTGACATAGACTTTGGAGATCGTGCTCGGGCCCTGTCCTTGTTAACTCACACCGCGGCAGGAATCATGCGTGATGGCCAATTGGTAAAACACAACACTGGTATATATGTCACTGACATACCACGTGATCCGTTTACGGGCATTGCCAGCATAGATTATGAAACAGCCGAATCACGTGGGTACACAAAATTAGACTTTTTAAATGTTTCATTATATACCCAGATAAAGAGTGAACAACATCTGCAAGACCTGATCAATCGAGAGCCAGCCTGGGACCTGTTATATGATCCAGAATTCTGTGGGCAACTGATACACATCGGTAATCACTACAAAACTCTGATCAGTATGCCCGAAGCAGTTAACAGCATACCAAGAATGGCCATGTTTTTGAGCGTGATTCGTCCAGCCAAGCGACACCTAATAGGACGTGCCTGGAGCGAAGTTGCAAAAACAGTATGGGAAAAAGAATCTGATGGGTATCAATTCAAGAAAAGTCATGCTGTGGCCTATGCACATCTAGTGGTAGTCAACATGAATTTAATGTGCGAAAAGATCAGTTACGAATACAGTTAACTGACCTTGCGTACCAGGGTAATTGATTTGCGTTTGCTACGTTTGGTAGCCATCTCTTTTAGGCTCACATAAGGGCCCATTTTTATTTGCACGTCCTTGCTGTTCATGGTGCGCAAACAGGTTCTAAACACTGACCAATCCTGCTTTAAAAACACATTAATAGGCATGAGCCTGTTGCTTTCCCACCACCACGTTTCGCCTAGATCCAAAAATATTTTTTTAAGTTCTGCATCTTTGAGTAACCCAAAGTCGTAGAGTGTGGTTATAACTTCGTCTGAATTTTGTATGATTCCTATGTAGTCATTTCCGCCATAGGTCAGATAACTGATGAATGGGTATTGACTTAAGAGTTGCTTGTAGTGATCTTCCACGTTATCCGATAAATATGTTAAAAGACGAGCAAAAATGATTACTGTCAAAGCATATTTATATCCAAATCTGGTCGAGGTGCAGGTTTTTGACCCGACTATTTTTACTACAAGGAACCGCCAAGTGTACAGCCGCCCAATTAAAATTTATCAGGGTATTGATAACCCTATTCAAGTCGTTGTATTGAATCAAGACCAGAAAAAAGTCAATTTAACTGGATATTCTGTACAGGCTGACATACAGGATCCCACTAATAAAGTCACCGTGGCTAGTTATGCTTTGACCTGGGCTAATATTGCACTAGGACAAGGAAACTTTACTATTGATATGAACACAGTAAACAGTTTAGAACAACGTTTTTACAAACTGACATTTAGACGTATTGGTGACGAAGGCGGCGAGGATGTTACTGAATCACCATTATACATCGATGACAACTATGGTGTTCCGTTAGATTTACAAGTATTGCCAGCATACTATTCTGACTCTGCACCTTTGCCTGGTGTTGATTATACTGTATTTGATGGCGGAATAATATAATGACTGTAGCCAATGTAAATGTAAACCAAATCCTATTAAAACGTGGAACTACTGTTCGTAGTTTAGCGTATACTGGTCCTGGCATGAATTCGCCCGCAAGGATAAATTAAATTGTTTTTGTGACATAACTGCTCGATTACCAATTCGTGCAGATGCCAAATTGTTTGCTGGCATATTTGAACAAAACTTTACATATACTATAAGTCTCAAAAGAAAGTATTATGCCTATGTAGTTTTGGGCACAGGTACAATAAATGGATACGAATTTATCGAAGGTGATGGATTTGCCATTGAGCAAGAGACCCAAATTTCCATAACTGGTCCTCAAAATTCTGAAATAATCTTATTTGATTTACCTGCATAATTAGTGTATACTAGCACACATGCTGAACTCTATTCGTGACGCTGTCACACAATTGTTGCCACATCGACGCAAAACCAACGCCACCTCGGGTTGGATTAGTTTCAATGCACCCTGTTGTCACCACAACGGGGAATCGGCAGACACACGTGGGCGCGGCGGCATAGTAATGAACCCAGACGGTGGAGTAAGTTATCATTGCTTTAATTGTAATTTCAAAGCCAGTTATGTTCCCGGTCGTCATTTAACTTATAAATTCCGTAAGTTATTGTCTTGGTTTGGTGCCGACGAAGGCACAATTAAAAGATTGGTCATTGATGCAGTACGTATTAAGGATCTTGTTTCTCCAGAAATAGCAGTAGAAGCCGAACAAGCAGAACCAATCAACTTCCGACCCAGAGCGTTGCCAGAAAATTCCAAGACATTTGAGCAATGGAGTAATTGGTTTACCTTACAGTCGGAAGATCCTGCTCGAGTAAATGTACCAGCGGAATTTGTTGATGCAGTGGAATATGCCTATTCCAGAGGAATAGACACTGTCAAGTACAATTTGATGTGGACTGATGAAACAGCATACAATCTACATCGTCGAGTGGTGGTCCCTTTTACTTGGCGCAATCAGGTAATCGGTTACACATCTAGAACGTTTGTTGACACAGTCAAACCCAAGTATCATTCCAGTTATGAACCAAACTATGTTTTTAATGTTGATCAACAACAGCCCAACAGCAGATTTGTAATAGTATGCG
>JACCDW010636802.1_pt1 | contig 11894 bp, 28 predicted proteins | sample 7449781 | NCBI WGS metagenome assembly JACCDW01 (sample SAMN15323449, study PRJNA562643) | freshwater metagenome | isolation source: river surface water | place: USA:Blue River Watershed | collected 2017-08-18
AGTGCTTCAATCAGCATCAGAGTGTGCTTATACACATTCTCTGCAATAGTTTGTTGTGCTTGTGCTTGCATGGTAAGAGTCATAATCAGTTAGCGGGTTCGGTGATCCAAATAGCACGGTCAGTTCCCATAGAGAACTGATTGTCCCAAATGAAATGAGTTGCTTGCTGATTGCTCATTTGAAACTCATTCATCAGAAAGTTGAGTGCTTCTTTGAATGTTTGGAATCGATGGGTCTTTCTCATACTATAGGTCCACTTTGGAGGTGAGTAACTTTAATGCTCACCAATTCTTTGCGAGAGTGAAGTTCAATCTGCTAAACTCTTCACGATTTACGATCTTGTAAGTACCGTAATCATTGCTCATTACAAAACCTTCGTGAACAGACTCTCTTCCATCAATCTCACACGAAATGCTGTCGTCAGCATCAATGAAGAAGAACAAATCCATCTTGATAGATGCAACCAACTTCCACAGTCGCAGCAGGTTGATATCAACATCATAATTTTCTGCAATTTCATGCTCGCAGACCTCCTTACCCTCACGGATGTAGGAATTGATGATTTTTTTGAGTTCTGCTGCTTGTTTGTTACTTACGAACTCACAAAGCGTGCTCATTTGTTTAGCAAACTTGCACACATCTTCAATATCCTCACGGTAAGGGCAGATAGATGCTTCAGGTTGCACAAACAAGCAGTCTTTGGTGCTTGCAAACTTGCTGGTGATAGGGTGTGCTACCATTTCAGGCAAACGATCACCAGTGTAGTAAGTATGCGGAGCAACAATAATCTCCTGACGCACAATCTCAGGAAAACGATAGGTAATCGTGTTGGGCGTGAATGTATCAAGACCCTTACCGAAACCAATCCAATCCCCTTGATACACATTGTTAGTGCGAGGCAGGAAATCCAAGCAATAGATGAGGATTTGCGTTACGCGAGGTTGTCCACCAAAGTGCTCAAATACATCATCTTCGTTATAGCAAAGGCGAATCTTTTGCTTATTAAATGCTGCTTTGGTGCAGACAAAAAACTTACCATTCTCAGGATTTGTGCCCCAAACTAATGCTGGACTCCCATCAAGTTTTACAGAGATAAAACTATCAGGTTCACTAAACCAATCAAGGACACTTAAGTTTCCTGTTAGCACCTCATCTTCAGGATGCTCCAAGTGCAGGTTTTTAGTGGTTGTTTTGTTCATAATCAAACAATAGTACACCAGAGGGGCAAAAGTCAAGGGGTAGTGGACACTTTTACAACTGTCCTTTTATAAATAAAATAGACGGAAACCATCTATTTTATGAACTTAATAGAAAGAAACAAAATAGAATACCAACAACCAAAGTTTCAACAAGAACTAACCGAATACATTAGAGTTGCTGGAGATCAAGTGAGAAAAAGACACAGCAGGACGAGAACTGGAAAAGTAAAACATTCAAGAAAAGACGCTAAACCAGTTTTGAAAGAGTATGACTATTGTTTCCATACTGGTATTAGATTTATTGATGCTGAAGTAGAGTTTCCAAATCCAAATGATCCAAGAAAAAGATCATTAGACCACAAAATACCACTCGCAGTTTGTTTCATAATGGGGATGACGATTGATGAAGCAAACCATCCAGATAATCTTTGTTGGTGTCTAAAATGTGTTAATAATGTTAGAGCATCAACAGATTTATCATCGTTTAAGAAAATAGCAGATTACTATAGAGAACAGTTCATAAAAGAAGGATACTCATACAAATAATCAAACTTCCATAAGTTTCTGTAGACGATTGCGAATATCAAAGATCTCCATATCATCCATATCTACAGCATCCAAATCTACAGGAGCAAACTCCTCAAGGTTTACATTTCCATCAGCATAAATGGGAGCATAATACAACTCATCGCCATCTTCTTGCGACAAAGTGTAGACGCAACCGTGACCAGGAACAGTGAGGAAAATCATTGGAGTTTTAGGAACAAAGGTACAATAAAGGAGCACCCACTAAATTGCAAGTGCTCCTAGGACAGTTTATCAAGCGGAACGACGCTTGCGGATTTTAGTAACATTAGTGGGCACAATTTGAGGTTGCTCCACTACATCAGCAGGAGAAAGTTGTGCTTTACCAAACTCAATCAGTGTACCAACAAACTTCAGAACCTGAAGCGTTGCAACACGAACTTTCTCACTTCCATTGTTCTCATTGAATGAACGAATAAGGAACTGAATCACGCCAACAACAATAGCACTGATGGTAGCAATGTTGTGGACGAGAGTATCAACGAATTTCCAGTAAAAAGTCATGGTTTGTGTTAGAAACTTCAGTGAGGGGCGATCCTCACACTATAGGTCCACTTTGGAGGTGAGTAACTTTAATTCTAGAAGAATTTCGTCAGATCATTATCTTTTTGTGTTGCCTCAGTAACTAACTGAATAGACTGTGGATTGATGTCGCAAGTTACACAGTTCCTTCCTAGAAGTTGTGCTGCGATTGCTGTAGTTCCAGAACCAGCAAAAGGATCAAAAACCCAACCATCTTCAGGGCAGGAAGACTTAATGATTCTCTCCAACAGTTTGAGTGGTTTTTGTGTAGGATACTTTCGTTTGTTTGATTCACTTCGAGATATGAAATACACATCATCCCATAGATTTTGCACAGGAACTCCTTTGTTATCTTCTAGGTAGATCTTCTTGTAAATTGTGTTCTTACCGTAGTGCAATAGATTATCCTTATCCATCTCTTTGAGCATGTCTTCGCTTACTCTCCAACCATATTCTGGAGAATATCCTTTGAACTCAAACTTTCGACCTGGACGACTCTTTTCTCCTGTAGTTTTAGCAAGGGCATAATATCCCTTCTCATCTTTGTTTCCAAAACTATTCTTTTCGTACTTTGGATCTAGGTCAGTATATTCAACCTCAAAGTACGGATTACCCTTTCGCAGCACCATGATTGAGTCTACAATGTTACCCCAACCGTTCTTGATATTATTCTTCGGACCTGAGCGTTTCCATGAAATGTTTGTATAAAAAGCATCACGCACCTTTGAATCTACATGAGACAAAACAAGTGCGTTTCCGATGAAATTATTATGGAGATACATCCAACCATTTTTGTTCAACTTGCTCCATGCTTTGTTGATAATATCTGCATACCACAAAATATAATCGTCAAAGGACTCCCAGGTATCTGAGAATCCTTTTTCTTCACCATCTTGCTCTAACATCATGAAGTCACGCTGCAATCCAAATGGAGGATCCATGTAGATAAGATCGAATGACCGATCAATTTCGGTCATTCTTTCTGCAGATTGCTGTAGGATTTCAATACTCATATCGCTTTGCGTTTGTGTCGGTGATTAGTTGCTTGACCTTATCTTGCTGAAGTTTGATTACAACTTGTGAGTTTTTGTTTGCCTTACTCAACCCAAGAAATGCTTTGATTCCATTGTTACTGGTAACACGGATTCGCAGTCCACAATCATAAAGATTTGTACCATCAGAAAACAATACCTTGCGTGATGATTTACCCTTTCCCTGAAGAACAGCAGTGAATCCTTGATTGATGTAACCAACAGCAGGGTGTTGTTCTGCACCAAAAACATAAAGTGTATCAGTATTGGTATCTGTGATTACCACATCAAATTCAGCATTTGCATTCACCAAACCGCGTTGCAGAATGTTGATAATCTGTTCGCTGCTCAGTGTATCCAAAGATGCTTCACAAAGTTGATTGAAATTGTCCCTAACTTTCAGCACAAATTCATCGTCCCCAATGAGATCTTTGGGCATTGCGCGAAACTCTTTTACGCTAGTAAGAAAGTCATCAAAGGTATTATCCAAAACATCATTATACTTGCTGGTGTTGAACCAGTCAAATGAACCGTTTGTGATACCTTCTTTGCGTTTGATGCTGATTTTTTTATCACCAGCAACAGCATCTGCTTTTTGTGTTGTTCCGCCACGCTTTTCAACAATGGAGGAATAGATATTCAACTCATTCAGAATAGCAATCGTTTGATCTTCATTCTTCACGCCACCGTGGTGAACAGATCCATCAGTTTTGAACATTTATCATTGCCGTGATCGACACGGTACGAAGTTACATTATAGGTCCAGTTTGGAGGTGAGTAACTTTAATCAATAGGAAGTTTACCCATTGATACACCTTTTTTATGGTCCATAATATACTTTCGCGCTGATGATTCAGTCCTGCAAAGTTTCTCCAGTTGTTGACCATTATGGATGATAATGTATCCCTTTTTACCGCAAGGAATTGCCGCATAGGTGTCTTTGAACATCGTAAATCCTTCCATAGCGTTACACTTTCTAAAAAATCGGTGTTTTGGTTGCGACAAGGGTATCATAGCACCCCTGCAGCAGAATTGCAAGAAAATCAGGGTTTGACCCCTGACCAGCACTTGAGTCTACTGTGAGACTCAGCATCCCCTGAGGGCAGGCACAAAAAAAGGGGAGCAGTGCTCCCTAAGGTATTTTATTTGGAAACGAATCAGCGGCGGACAACGCTATCAACCATCTCACCTTTCTCAAAGACAGCATCAACAACTCGCTGAAGTGCTCGCTCTGTAGATACTCCAACCTTGGAATATACAGGCACCACACAGAGACCGAAGACCTTCTCTTTGCCCCCCAGGCGAAGAACTCTGCCGATTGTTTGCGTCATTTCGATCACATCCATATTGCGAAGAAAGACGACTGCCTCTAGTTCGCTGACGTTAATTCCTTCGCTCAGAATAGACCTGTGGAAGCAAATGAACTTCTTGTTAGGGTCGCGACCCCAAGCATTCAGCGTATCAAAGAATACCTCACGATTGACCTTCTTACCATCAATAATTGCCCCAGTCTTGGAGGTGATGTAGAGGTAGGAATAACCGCGCTGTTGCAGTTGATCAGCGCAGTCGGTGTGAGTCATCAGGTTGATAAGTTGCTTCGCAGACTTAACACAGACCAGGATCTTTTTGCAGTCAATATCCTCCAGAGTGTCCATCAGATTGCTACTATCGCACTCAGCAGTTACCTGCTTTGGAGCAAGAACATCGAACTTCTTCGCTACAATCTTAGGAGCAATGATGTATCCTCCATCGACAAGTTCAGGGGCAGAAACGCGACAGATGATATCACCATAGACATCGCGATCGTTCATTCCAGGTTTAGACGGAGTGAGCGAAGTCTTGCGAGTCGCAGTAAAGAAGTAGCAGCGGCGTGCGTTAGCAGCGAAGTGCTCAGTTGCAGGGAAAAAGTTACGCTTGACGCTGTTATGTGCCTCATCAAAGTAGATGGTATCCACATCAATCTCAGCATCAGCAAGACGCTGAAGAGAGTTGTAGGTAGTGAAGATCAGTTGGTGACGATTAGCAGCAGCACACATACCAGCGTGAACTGCAATATCAGCAGGTTTGGTAGTGCTAACGTGATGAGTCTCCCCCGAGTGGATGTGCAAAACTTCCGCATCGGTGATAAACTCCAGGAACTCAGAAGAGAGTTGCTCAGCAAGCAAAATCCGAGGGGCAACCACTACAATAGTCTGCGGAGTTTCAGACTGCAACTCACGCATCGCATCAAAGATCATCTTCAGAGTCTTACCGCCACCAGTAGGAACAATCACCTGACCTTTGTTGTGCTTTTGCATAGCAGCAACGGCACGTTCTTGGTGAGGGCGAAGTTGGATTTGCATTTGGTTGGTGCTCACACTATAGGTCCACTTTGGAGGTGAGTAACTTTAACTCTCCTCACCTTTGTATCGATTAAGGTCGTCAATCATATTCTGCATTGTAGAGCGACTGTAACCAATCGCAAAGTAAGGAGACCTTTCAGTTTCCTCTGATGTAGAATCTACATTATAGCACACATCAACACCTTGCTGAAGTGTTTTGATCATACGCTCATAGACATAATCGGGGATTTGAATGTAATTCATCGTTCTCAGTGGTTTGATAGGTAAAGACAAAAATAGCACGCTTACAGGAGACTGTAGAGCGTGCTGGTGAAGTATCAATCCCCCCCGAACATTTCATCAAACAACCAGTCACCAGAACGCTCTTTTTCTTCCCAGACTTTGTTAGCGTTCTCAATGATCATTGCTTGTTCGATCTTCATATCAAGGGCAGATTTGGTGCTGAACCAGTTACCATTGCGGTCTTGCCAGAGCATTGTGATGAGTGTTGTTCTTATACTATAGATCCACTTTGGAGGTGAGTAACTTTAATTGAATCAAATATCAGGACTTATTCAAACAAAAAAACAATTCAATCCTTCTTTTAATCGTTCTTCTGCAATTTTAGCATACTTTTCGTCAATTTCAAACCCCATCCATTCTCTGTTAAGATCTCTTGAAACAACAGCAGTTGTACCCGAACCCATAAAAGGATCAAGCACTAAATCACCCTCTTGAGTCGTAAGTTGAATGCAGTTCTTTACCAACTGTGTAGGAAATGGTGCAGGATGTTGTTTCTGGCGATCGGGAGGAATTACCCACACTTCACTGCGATATTGTGGGTCTACAGAATCTCTAAAAACTTTTGGTTTTTTCTTACAAAACCAGTAAATGTGTTCTGTGCAAGGGACAAGAACATCATTGCGAATATTTGGTGAGTTGCGTCGATCCCAGATAATCAGTTGATACAACTGCGCATCACTGTGAATGATAAAATCAGTAGGAAGATAGCAACGATTTTTATATCTTCTTGGTTTGTGATTGAAGAATATACTACCATCATCTTTAATTACACGAGTACATTGATTGAGAAACTCTACCATCCAACTTTGATATTCTTCCTCAGACATATCATCACCATAGGTATTGTAATCAATATTGAATTTTCCCCATATTTGATTACCTTTCTTGATATTCCCTAACAATCCTTTCTTATTGTAAGGTGGAGATGTTACGATACAATCAACTGTATTATCTTTAATTTCCTTGAGTCCTTCAATACAGTCTTTCCGTATAATCATTGAAACAGATTGCGATGAATATGCCACAGAACATTGTATCGGTTGGACTTACTTTTCTTTCCTTCTCTTTGGAAATGAAATAAAGTTTTACCATTCAATTTTAGATGGATTCCACCTTTCAAAAACTTCCATTCTGCTTCTTTAATAATATCAACAATCTGCTCATAAGTCAACTCATATTCAACATCATTTTTGATGTCACGATAGACAACATGAGTGATATCAAACCCGTTACGAATAATAAGATCCACTACTTTTTCCTTGTTTTCATTAAGAAAACGATTGAAGTCCTCAGTATATTCTAGATTGATTTCTTTGATAAAGCGACGGTCACGACCTTTATAGTTGTATCCATTGTTACCACAGAAATGTTTGATAAACTCAGCAGAGTTCTCAGAAAGATTCAGAACTTCGATGAAGTGTTTTTGAGTGGTTAGATGGACCTGAGTGGAAGATCCGCTTGCATTTTTGATGCTTTTGCGTACACTTTCATTCTCACCGTCAATTTTAGATCTAGATCCACCACGCTGCTTCAGTCCGTGAGCATCGCAAACTGCTTTTTCCTTAACATTAGAATACTCTTCTCGAATTCGGTATCCTTGTTCAGCGGTGAGGGGCATAATAAAAAAATCAATTAACTACTAGAAAACTTTAGATGTGAGTAACTTTTAGACTCCTGCTTTTACAGTGCCGTGAGCTAATCCAAGAAGTTTAGTTCTTTCTTTTCCTTTAGGTGCTCTACCGTTCTTTTCAGTGAAGTCTTTAATCAATTCTGCTTTTCTTTTCTTCAATGCTTCTGCCTTTTCTTTGTTTCTTGCTTTATCTCTCTCTGCGCGAGTCATTCCTCCTCCACCTTCATGTTCCCACTTTCTGCGTGGTTTTGCTGGTGTTGGTTTTGCTACTTCAGGTTTTTTTGTTGATAGAAGTTTAGATGCTTGTTTCTCAACTTCCTTTGCTTTTGGTTTTGCTGCTTCAGGTTTTGCACCTGCTTTCTTTGCAGCAATTCTTGCAAGTGCTGCTTTCTTTCTTTCCTCTTTCGCTGCTGCTGCTGCTTTTGCTTTTACATCAGCAGATCCACGTTCTTGTGTTGGTTGTTGAACTCTTGTAGATGCTTGACGCTGAGTTCCAATATCTTTGCGTGGTTTATACTGAACAGGTTCAGTCTTTCCACCACCAACTGCCTTCATACGACGTATTTCAGGAGTTGTCTTCTTACGCTCAGGGCGGACTCTACCACCCGCCTGAGCACGTTTGATAGTTGCCGCAAATCCTAATGCTTTGGACTTGTCTTCAACTTCTTCACAAAAAGACATAAACTCCTGGAACGTCTTCATTTTAGTATCTAAACACTACTTTTTAGTATTTAGATCTCTTCTTCCTTTGCTTTATATGAACCTTTGAATACACGACCAGTTGCATAGAACTCTTTCACACGTTCACGGCGAGCAGCAAGCAAGAGATCATATTCTTCTTGTTGTTGCTTAGTGAAGGTGAAGTCTTGCTTACGCCAGATCTCTTTAAGTTCTTTGATGTGGGGCAGCACGTTTACAGTTTCAGACATTTGTTTAGAATAAAATAGAATCAGTAGTCGTAGTTAGAGTTAAGATATTCGTTCATATTGAAGTCGTTTTGCTCTTCAACAAGTTCAATTAGATCTTTTTCAATGAAGTCAAAACCAGGGGTTTCTTCAATTTGAATGTCGTCGAAGGAGTCCATAAAATTGAGTTGCTTACATTATAGGTCCACTTTGGAGGTGAGCTATTTTAATTAGCGAGACATAATTGCTTTCATTCTTGCTTTCTTTGCTGCTAGTTGTGCTCCCGCTTCATGTTCCATTTCACCATGTGCCTGACGAATTTGCATTCCCTTCCAACGTGCAGATTGTCTTGCAATTTGCTTGTTGTATTCATTGGGTTGCATGTGTGGAGTTTGCTCCATAAATTGCTGGAACGTCTTCATTTTACTTATACTTTTTGAATATTTAGTTTTACTCAAACTCAAATGGTTTATTTGTCTGTCTTGGCGGTGGAGTTTGATATTCTGGTAGAGTAGAGGCATCAATTACAACTTCTATTTTCTTATTATTAGTTGAAAAGTGATGGGTTCTTAAAACTCCATACACAATAAAACAGTTAGTGATGAGAATACTCAAAAACATAAAAAGGCGGATGAGTGCTACCTTATCCGCTTCTTTATCATCTTTACTTGCTTTTTCCCCAAGTGCCTTAGCAACCAAGCGAAACACAGTTTTTTTCCTCTTCATAGATTGATTCTCTTGATTTAACATACTCTAACTGATTCCAATCTTCCTTATAACAAACTACAAGTAACCTTTCATTTGAATGAATGGGACAGCATTCATAGTTTACTTCATCTTTAGGGCGAACAATATATTCAATCGTAATATATTCTTTGTCTTTAAAATAAACCCATCCCTCAACACCTTTACTCCACTTAACGTAATCATTTACTTGTGGCGCGTATTTGCTCATACAAAAAACTGCTCTACTCCTTGATAATTTATCTTCATAGAAGTCCAGGGTCTTGTATCATTAATGTCTACACAAGCACCGATGGTTTTACTATTGATGGGGGCGAAATACTCTCTGGTTTTGGTATTGTAGAAGGAGTGTATAGTCCTGGTTGGAGCACCATTATTATAGTCAAACTTGCGAGTGTTGCATAACCAAATACTGACCACATTTCGCTTGAAGTCTTCACAATCGTAATAGTACCCTTCAGGAGCAGAATAAGGCAGATGTGGAACTTCAGCAGTCATAAAACTTTTCAGTAGAAAAGAGTTTGATTTGTTCTTGTAGTTGTAGAATCTCTTTTTGCTGCTCTACAATTTTATCCTGCAGTTGCTCAATTCGTTCTTGGTATTGAGTCTTAAGATCAAAAACCATTTTATTGGTATGAGAAACGTGGTGAGTCATCAGGTGGTAAAAGATTCAACTACAGTGGACTCTACATCTTCGGCAAGAGCATAAGTTCGTGAGTTCAGAATATTCTCACGCAAAACTGTGTAGTGTTGCTCATAGAAGTTTCCGTCATCTTCTGCAGAAATCAAATCAAAACACTCATCATCATCTTCAGCAATTACATTCCAAAGTCCCCCATATTCACTGGAAGGAAAAGGAACATAATGATCAACCACATACAAGTATTTTTGTGACATTTGTTTTTGTAAGTTACCTCTCAAGTTTAGTTGTTAATGTTGTCTTCGTCAAGTGTGGTTGAGTTGTTTCTAATCATAGTTCCAACAATAGGTCCTAAGATAATAGAAAGCACAAACCATATTGCGAAGAAAGTTAATACAGACATCTGCAATCCTAATCGTCAATATCCGAAGATACTATAAATGTAGTTACCAAAGTTACTAAAATACCTAGACCAACACCAATAGCAAAAGACATATCAATAGAACTCCGCGAGATAGTAATCAACAGGAACCTCTAATCGCGCTGCTTCACGCTCAACTTCCTTCCAAAACTGTTCTGCTTCTTTGTTCATTTGTGCTTGTTTAATCAGGTCGCGGAGTCGTTTTGAGATCATTTCAATTTACTTAATTTGGTTGCTGGGAGGATGCTTAAGATTTTCTATTCCTTGGTTGCGATAGTATGCTTTATGGAGTGCATAATCGCGTTGAATGAGAAATACATTCCAACCAAGAATAACAGCAAAAGCAGTTAGTCCTGCAAAAACATACTTGCGTTTCACTTAGAAGAACCTCCAGCATTGTAAGTAATCATATTAGCAAGAAGGATAATCAAAAAGTTCTGCCAGAATGTTAGTGATACACTAAACCAAGACAGAATGATTCCAAGAATCCATGCTTGAAAGAAGAGTCCTGCCGTAGCAAGAACAATCACACCAAAAGCAACACCAAGAGCAGTAGAAGTTTTCATAGATCAAACAGCAAGAGCACCAGAGGGAATTTCAACGATTTCAGGAAGTTTGCTATCGTCGAATCGGTTCATATTATAGCACACCCACTCACCGTTGCGGAATACATATGCAAACTCTTCGCTATTATCAGGCAGCAGATACTCACACAGATCAGCATCAAGGCGAGGAGGAGTATCTTCACCGCGAGAAGAATAATAAAGTGGACCTTGCTCAACAGTTTCATTAGTGAAACCTGCATTAGTCCAAGCAGAACTCATATCACCACCGTCAATCAGTTCGGCAGCAAGTTCTTTGCTATTGTAATGCGTCTTCAGAATACGACCCAACCAGGATTCATATCCATCCCAATGGTGATATGCAGAAAGAATAGATCCATCAGCAAGTTCAAGACCGATTCGTGCCCTTGTCGCCATTTCAAAGTTCGTTGCTTACACTATAGGTCCACTTTGGAGGTGAGCTATTTTAATTCAACCACCTTTTTCTCTCAAACTACGGACAAGATATTCAGTAAACTCTTCCATTTTTTCTGGAATAACTGCAGATGGTCTTTGGTTGATTGCATTTTTAAGTGCAGTCATTTCATTAAACTCTTCATCCGTGAGTTTTACATTTCCTTTTGAAGGAAGAGACATAGATTTGCTCCCGCGTTTGTGTTCATATCATAACAGTATTTAAGGGAGATGTGAGGTTTCTTAATATTTTCTTTGGGATTGGTTAAAGTTTCTTAACTAAAGAAAGTTCCAAAAGAACCTTTATCATCACCAAAACCTTTCATTCTATCTTCTAGTTTATCTAGGAGTTGGTCAGTTTTAATTAGACTATCAATGCGACAAATCATCTCTGAGATCTCACGAGAAACAAAAGGTTTCTCTTGTCTTGCAGCATACGCTAGAGCATTCCTCAGGTTTGCTTCTGCTTCTTTTAGACTTTGTTCTACTGATTCACTCAGGGCCATTTACTTTCCTCATTTCAAAACTACCGTCTCCACGGTCATTCCATTCTACAGTATCCCCTTCCTTAAGTCCA
>JACCDW012005248.1_pt1 | contig 11893 bp, 8 predicted proteins | sample 7449781 | NCBI WGS metagenome assembly JACCDW01 (sample SAMN15323449, study PRJNA562643) | freshwater metagenome | isolation source: river surface water | place: USA:Blue River Watershed | collected 2017-08-18
AAAATCTCACGCAGCCTTCTAGCGATTAACTGGGTGTATTGAGAGCCGAAATCAAGGATAAGAATTTTTTCAGTCATTTGCTACTGCAAATTTAAGGTAAAACCTCCACTTGCAGTATTTGTTTTATAAGCGAATATGCTGCATTCGCAGTTCGGTGAATTATCTGTTCTCGGTTTCCGATCATACGGAATTTTTTCACCAATACATCATCGTTATAACATATACCGATATAAACTAAACCAACAGGTTTTTCTTTAGTTCCTCCTCCTGGACCCGCAATCCCCGTTGTTGAAATACCCAAAGAAACACCCATTTTTCTGCAGATGCCTTTAGCCATTTGTTCTGCAACGATTTCACTAACGGCGCCATAGTTCTTTATACATTCTTCCTTTACACCCAATTCTTTTATTTTGATTTCATTCGAGTATGAAACCAAGGAGCCAGGAAACACAGTTGAAATACCAGGTTCTTGCATCAACTTATGAGCAATGTACCCCCCCGTGCAACTTTCAGCGGTTGAAAATGTAATGTTATTATCTAACAGGAACTTAGAAATGGCTTGCCCTGGATCTTGATCGCCCAAACAGAAAACGTCTGACCCCAATTCCTTCAATAAATCGTTGAAATACTGATTGAAAGTAGTTTCAGATACGGTTGAATCTGTCCGTGTTAATCGCAATTTAACGGTATTGAATGTAGGTAAGTAGGCTAATTTAATACCCTCGGGAAGGGATAATTCATATGATTCTAATCGCTTTGATAGTAAACTCTCTGCAATCATGACGGTTACTAAGGTTTTGTGCAACACCGCTGGTAATTGAAATTTATCTAACAGTTTAGTCAACAACGATTCCTCAGTAATAGTATACACTTCGTTAGGAACACCTGGCATGGAGATTACTACTCCTTGTTCATTCTCAAACCACATTCCAGGCGCAGTACCCACTCGGTTGAACAGCGTTTCACAATCAGCCGGCAATTGAGCTTGAACAATATTTGTTTCAAGTAATTGTCTTCCGCGCTGTGCAAAAATATCTTCTAAGTGGCCAATAACTGCTTCATCCGTTCTATAACCACAATGGAAATATTTACACAAAGTATGTTTAGTAATGTCATCTTTCGTTGGTCCCAAACCTCCCGTTAAAATAACTATATCCGCCCTAGATTGTGCCAATGAAAGAGCCATTAAAATATCTTGTTCATTGTCTGAAAGTGTTGATTTATAGTTAATTGTAAAGCCATATTCTCCAAGTTTCTTTCCGAGCCAAGCACTATTTGTATCGATAGTTTGACCTAGGAGTAATTCGTCACCAATGGTGATTATTTCTGTTTTAATTGCTTTGCTTGACATGGCATCACAAAAATACTTAGGGTGATCGATGGTTGTTCTGGTTGAGATATTAAATTTTACTCCGATTTTTGCCTAGCTTTTAAAAAAAGAATTGGTAGCTTGATATCATATTATTTATAAGTTGCCAAACGATACCAATTAAACGTAATAAAATGCCATCTCAATCAATCATAATATATACCGATGGTGCTGCTTTGGGTAATCCCGGACCTGGAGGGTATGGTGCTGTTCTGATGTTTGGTCCTCACCGTAAAGAAATTTCTGCAGGATTTCGATTGACCACCAATAATAGAATGGAATTATTAGCGGTAATTGAAGCACTGAAAAGTATTAAAGTGGCTGGATTTTCTGTTGAAATTTATACCGATAGCAAATATGTTTGTGACGCTATTGAAAAGCGATGGATTTTTGGTTGGAAAGCGAAAGGGTGGAAAAATGTTAAAAATGTAGATTTGTGGTTGCAGTTTTTACCTTTGTACGAGCAGTTTAAACCAAAATTTCATTGGGTAAAAGGTCATGCCGGAATTTTGGAAAATGAGCGCTGTGATTTTTTGGCAACATCTGCCGCTCAAGCATCTCCAACAGATACCGATTTAGAATATGAAGCGCTTAAAAATAGTAATCAACTGTTTTGAGATGCCTGAAACCTAAGAGAAGCCCATTTTTTTTTCAATACGTACAAAAAAAGCTAGTTAGCTTAACTTGATATTCAAAAAAATCTTACCAGATATTATAAATAGAGTATAGAGAGGTAAATTTCTATTGTTTAGTATAACTGATTATCAAATCTCTTGCAGCAGATAATGCGGATTCTGAAGGATTGTTGCCACTAAGCATAGTAGCTACTTCTTGTTCTCTTTCTTGAATTTCTAAATATCTTGCGTTTGTTTCTGAATAATTATCGTGATGAGATTTGAAAACAAAAAGTTGATTTTCACCTGCAGCTGCAACTTGGGGTAAATGAGTAATTGCGAGTACTTGTTGGTTTTTTCCTTGCTTACGCAGTAATTCTCCGATTCTAGTTGCAACTTGACCACTTACACCGGTATCGGCCTCATCGTAAATTAAGGTTGGTAAAGATTTTTTCTCAGCAATTAAATTTCGGATACAAAAATTAACTCTTGAAATCTCACCTCCGGAGGCTGATTTACTCAATTCCTGTAAAGATGACCCTAGATTCGCCGAAAATAGAAAAACTAAGCTATCAAATCCTGTATTACTCAATTCTGTTTTGTTCAATTGCAATTCAATTTGAACATGGGGCATTTCCAACGAAACTAAATCTTCCTGTATTCTACGAGCAAATTCATTTAATACGGAGCTTCTTTGTTCACTTAATAATTGAGCTAATTGGATCCGTTCAGAGGATATAGTATTCAATTGATTTGTTAACTGTTCAATTGCGTTTTCTAATGATTGCGTGGTGTTTTCGGCCTGTTCTAAATCCGATGCGATTTCAATCAAATCTTGGGAGTTGTTTACCCGATGTTTTTTAAATAAATGCTGTAGTTTATTGTATCGTTCCTCCAAAAATTGTAACCGTTCGGGGTTGGGATTTGTTTTTGCTCCCGTAGATTCAAAATCTCTAGATAATTCTTTAATTTCCGTTAATAGAGAATCGATACGTTGTTGAAACTGAGCGAATTCATCCGATATGTTTGCAATACTTTTAATGTTTTGCTTGATTTCTGATAGCAATCCATATACGGATTGTTCGGAATCCGTAAGTATAAAACCAGATTTACTGCAAATAGAAACGACTTCCTCCGCAGCATTCAATAATTTTATCTCATTTTCAAGCTGGGATTCTTCGTTGATTTCAGGCTTGAATTGGGTAATTTCTTCCAACAAAAACTGCTTGAATTCTCTCTCCTGAATTTGTTGGTTGAGTTCCTCTTTCAAATGCTTCAACTCTTTTTCAGCTTTTAAATATCTTTTATGTACGGTTTGATATTTTGTAAGATGTTCGATGTTTCCTGCATAAATATCAATTGCAAACAATTGTTCGGACGATTTTGTAATGGTTAACGCACTATGTTGAGAATGTATTTCAAGTAAATAACTTCCAAGTGTTTTTAAATCATTTACTTGTACTGGTGAATCATTGATAAAAGCTCTTGATTTACCCGCAGGTAGCCATTCTCTGCGTATTACCGTATTTGAATCGTATTCCCAATTGAATTCAGCAAAAACACTTTCTAAATTCAATCGCGTTATTTCAAATTCTCCCTCAATCACACATTTGTTTTCATTGTTTGGTATGGCACTTAAATCGGCGCGTTCCCCCAATAATAAACCTAATGCTCCTAATAAAACACTTTTACCTGCACCCGTTTCTCCCGTAACACTGGTATAGCCTTGGAAAAATTTAATTTCCGTTTCCTTTATCAGTGCGTAGTTCTTTATTAGAAGTTTCTGAAGCATATACTTATCGAGTAATAATATTATTTAAGGTCCAAAGATTGTCCTCAATGTCTTTTTTGCGTTCGATGGCATCTTTAAATGGAGTAAAAACAATGTCTTTACTGATTATACCAACGGCTTCGTTTCGATGTCCTTCGAGCAATGCTTTTACCGCATGTGCGCCCAATCTCGATGCTAAAATCCGGTCATTGGAGGTTGGTTTACCGCCGCGTTGAATATGCCCCAACACGGTTACGCGGCAATCTGTTTCAGGATGATGTTCTTGAAAACGTTTGGCAATTTCGTAAGCATGACCTTCTTGTTCTCCTTCGGCAACTACAAAAATTGAGAATTCTTTCTTTCGTTCTTTATTTTCATATAGCGCCACTATATCTTCCAATTCATGCTCTCTCTCTGGCACGAATATTCCTTCGGCCCCCCCGGCTAAACCCGCGTGCAAGGCAATATGACCCGAATGTCTGCCCATTACTTCAACAAAGAAAATTCGGTCATGAGATTCTGCGGTATCACGAATTTTATCGATAGCTTCCACGGCAGTGTTTATAGCGGTATCGTAACCGATCGTGTAATCGGTACCCCAAAGATCATTATCGATAGTGCCCGGACAACCCATTGAGGGTATGCCATATTCTTTTTCAAATACCATGGCTCCGGTGTAAGTTCCATTTCCACCAATACAAACGATTCCGTCTATGTTGTGCTTTTTTAGGTTTTCGTAGGCTTGTTTTCTTCCTTCAACCGTCATGAAATCTTTGCTTCTAGCAGTTTTTAAAATAGTACCTCCGTATTGAATAATATTGGCAACACTGCTGGCTGATAATTGACAGATATCATTCTCAATTAATCCCTGGTATCCTCGGCGTATACCAAATACTTCAATATCAAAGTGCACACAAGCACGAACAACAGAACGTATGCATGCATTCATTCCGGGAGCGTCTCCGCCCGATGTTAAAACTGCGATTCTTTTCACATCCACAAAAAAAGTACATTTTTAGTTGCAAAAATCAATAAAAAACCCCGACGAATCGGGGTTTTTGCAAATCTTATGCACAAAGCCTAAAATTTATGGAATCAAAAAATATTAATCTGTGATTTTCTTATAAGAAAACTCGATAAAATCATTATGATTTCCAGCAGCAGTTAAATCTTGAATATTGGTGATTTTGATGATGTACAAATTGAAAGGTAAATTCTGTCCAGACTTCACCAAATAAATATCACCATTTGCAATACCAGTAACTTTATCTGTTGCAGCTGCAGCGTTTGCTTTCCACAAATTGTACAAGAAGGTAGTGGTAGAAGCATTGTTGTAATCGCTAGAAGTTACTTTAACAAATTTGCTGCCATTTCCAGAAGTCCAAGACTTTGAGAATTGAGCATCTCCAGTTGCGGTCATATCCAATAAATCCTTTTTAGTTTTATCCAAAACACTTGGCAAAATTTCAATAGCGGATTCCAAATCATAGGCATTCCCATAATTTAAATTTAGAGTATTCCAAACTTTTTGAGATTGGAAACCAATCAATGGAACTGTTGGAGGAACAACGGTAATGTCCACAGAAGTTTCTGCAGTTTTACCATTGGCGTCAGTAGCTTTAAATGTTACTTTTATAATATCGCCTACAGAACCTGCAATCATTTTGCTCAACACATAACTAACAGTTTTTCCAGAAACAGAAGTGTCCTGTAGCGTTGCACCAGCTGCTCCGTTTTTAGATGTTGTAACAGTAATTTTGCTTAAATTCTCTGATCCTGCAGTTGCAGAAATTGAAAATTTCAAAATAGAATCGCTTTGAATCGTAGTGTTGGCGCTAACAGTTCCTGCAGCTGCAGTTAAACTAATCGTTGGCGAAGGATTGGCGGTTTCACCACCACAGGATGCTAGGAAGGCCAAGGTAGGCACAGCCAAAGCCATAAGAATGTGTTTGAATTTCATAGGTTTTAGTAATTGATATTGGCAAAAATCGTGAATCATATCAGTATTACCAAAACCCTTTTAAACTTTGCATTAATTATTTATTGAGACAATTTGTCATATAGCATATTTAAATCCGAGGAATTTGTCGGATTTCGCTGTTTGGCATATCCCTTGATAAATTATAGCGATGTTTAATAGCGGAGATAGCTTGTTCTTGAATAATCAAGATAATGACGATATGGAGGATGCACCAGAATTTTTACCTCTATTCTCAAAACAAGAAGAAGATGAAAGTAATCGAATGGAAGTACCTGATGAAATGTCTGTTCTTGCAATGCGGAATACAGTTCTATATCCAGGTGTTATTATTCCAATCACCGTAGGCAGAGACAAAAGTATAAAACTGATACGCGAAGCCAATCGCAAGGACAAAACGGTTGTTGTTGTAGCTCAAAAAAATCCTCAGGTAGAAGATCCATCTCCCGAAGATCTCTTTAGAATAGGTACACTCGCTAAAATTATTCGTTTGATGAGAATGCCTGACGGAAGTTCTACCGTTATTATCCAAGGAAAACGAAGGATTAGGATCGATGAATTTACTCAAATTGACCCGTTTTTTAAAGCCAAAGTATCCACGTTGTCCGATGAAGAGAATTTAGAAGATAAAGAGTTTAAAGCCATTATCGATTCAATTCGCGATATTTCTCAAAAGATAATTAACCTTGCTCCAAATATCCCGTCAGAGGCAGCAATTGCACTTAAAAACATTGACTCTTCTACGTTTTTAGTTCATTTTGTTGCAAGTAATCTAAATATTTCCTTAGAAGAAAAACAAGACATTCTGTCTGCAACCGACGCCAAACAAAGAGCTACATTGGTTCTGACTTATGTTACGAAGGAACTTCAAATGCTCGAGTTAAAAGATCAGATTCAAAATAGAGTTCGAACCGATATTGATAAACAGCAGAAGGAATATTTCTTACAGCAGCAAATTCGCGCCATTCAAGAAGAATTGGGTGGTGATACCCCGGATCGAGAAGTACAAAACTTGCGTGAAAAAGGGAATCAAAAGCAATGGCCTAAACAGGTCCATGAGCATTTCAATAAGGAGTTAGATCGACTAATGCGCGTGAATCCGGCATCTCCGGATTATTCGGTAGGTTTAAATTATGTTCAACTAATGTTAGACTTGCCATGGGACCATTATACTTCGGATAATTTCGACATAAAAAATGCTCAAAAAGTATTTGATGAAGATCACTTTGGGTTAGAAAAAGTAAAAAAACGAATCATTGAGTATCTTGCAGTGCTCAAATTAAAAGGTGATATGCGAAGTCCTATCATCTGTTTATATGGACCTCCAGGGGTAGGTAAGACCTCTCTGGGTAAAAGCATTGCCCGTGCATTGGGAAGAAAATATGTTCGAATGAGCTTAGGGGGATTGCATGATGAAGCAGAAATTAGAGGGCACCGAAAGACCTACATTGGAGCAATGCCAGGGAGAATTCTGCAGAACCTGAAGAAATCGGGTTCATCCAATCCGGTATTTGTACTGGATGAAATCGATAAATTGGGCAGAGATTTTCGCGGAGATCCTTCATCGGCAATGTTAGAAGTGCTTGATCCTGAGCAGAATACAACGTTTTACGACAATTACTTGGAATTGGATTATGACCTTAGCAAAGTATTGTTTGTTGCAACAGCAAATTCACTAGATTCTATTCAGCCAGCGTTGTTAGACAGAATGGAAATTATTGAAATACAAGGGTATAGTATTGAGGAAAAAGTTCAAATTGCCAAAAAGTATTTAATTCCAAAACAGAGAAAGGCTCATGGTCTAAAATCTACTCAGTTCAAAGTTTCTGATAAAGCGTTGGAAATTTTAATTGAGCAATATACACGTGAGAGTGGAGTGAGAAGCTTAGATAAACGTATTGCTTCCTTAGCTCGTTCGGTTGCCAAATCTGTAGCCATGGAGGAAGAGGTTAAGAAGACATTATCGGAATCGGATGTAGAACGAATTTTAGGTAATGAAAAAATGGAACCTGAATCCTATGAAAATAACGAGACAGCAGGTGTTGTTTCTGGATTGGCATGGAGTCCCATGGGAGGGTCTGTTTTATTCGTAGAAAGTAAACTAGTACCGGGAAAAGGCCAATTACAAATTACTGGGCAGTTAGGCGATGTAATGAAGGAAAGTGTTATGTTGGCCCGTTCTTATATCAAAGCGCATTCGGATTATTTGGATATCGACCACCGTGTATTTGATCATTGGGACATCCATGTGCATTTTCCGGCAGGTGCAATTCCTAAAGATGGGCCCTCTGCCGGTATCGCAATCCTAACCAGTTTAGCTTCCTTGTTTACACAAAGAAAAGTTAAATCAAAATTAGCCATGACAGGAGAGATAACCCTTCGTGGGAAGGTTTTACCTGTAGGTGGCATAAAAGAGAAGCTACTAGCTGCGAAAAGGGCAGGTATTACCGAAGTTATTTTGTGCGATCAGAATCGTAAAGATGTTGAAGATATCGAAGCTCAATATTTAAAGGGTGTATCTTTTACCTATGTCAATAATATGTTACAGGTTCTGGATATTGCCATTACTGACAAAAAGGTAAAAAATGCCGTTGATTTGATGAAGCCAATTATTGAGGCGAACAAAACTGTAACGAAGTAGTTGAGTTTACTCCAATATACTTTGCCTATATTTGTTTATGATCTTTAAGAAAATTTGGTCTTATTTAACATTCAAAAAGCAAGATGGTCCTAGTAACTTGAATATTAGAGTAATGCATGGAATTAATCGTATTTCTATACTGATGTTTTTTGTTGCTGTGATTGTAATGTTTGTGAGATTCTGTAAATAAAGATTTGCTTTTGGGTTCAACTCTAAATACAACACGATGATTAGAGGTATTTGGGCGTATTTTTTATTTTTAATTTTCGTTGGAAATGCGAATGCTCAGCATCGTAAAGCAAACTCGAATCAATATCTGAAAATCCGATTGTCGGAGATGATTGCAGACGTCGAACAGCAGCAACTATTGCAGGTTCTACCTTTGTTTATGATTAAAGGGGACTCCATTCATCAACCAATCGATTTTAGTGCCGATAAGCCCGGAATGAAACTGTTGCAAAAAAAAATAGTGCTTCCAAGCGGTTTGTCCAATGGAATTCATGCTTACGGCTTCAGTTATAATCAACATGGAATAGAACCTTTCCCAAATCATACACTGATTTTTGTAGAAAGACCCTCGGGATTGCAAACTCAACCTACTCGAGTGTGGGCTGATTGTAATCATGATTTAAATTTAACGAACGATTCATTTATTGTTTTTCAGCCGAATAAACAGGTTAAATTATCTCTTAATTACGGTAATAACTCTAACTATAGCATTGAATTATCACTATTTAAAACCAATGAATTTGCGTCTTTTCAGTCGATGTATAAATCGGCCATTGATTTAATTCGTGGTGATAGAGTATTTTTTGGTACTCAATTTAGTTTTCGTGAAAAACGATTAAATACAGCTTTTGGAATATTAAGTATAGATGGTGATTCTGTATTTATTGGTGTAAAGGATGTTAATTCCAATGGTTCATACCAAGATAAAGAGGTAGATAGGGTAGTGTTATCGCATTCAATTCAGCGATTTGAATTGGAAAACAGTAAGCCTCTGAATAAGAATTTGCGATTAAATTGGTTGGGGAAGTCGTTTAAATTGGTTGATATTTCTGAGAATAATGAACTGACGATTGAGTATAATCCAAATTACAAGCCCTCTAAAAAAGAAATTAGAGCTTCGAAGAGTTTATTAGTGGGGCAAAAATTACCTCGATTAAAATTCTGTTTGGCAATCAAGAAGAAATCGAGTTTTACCAAGACAAGAAAAAAAATTCATTCGTACAAACCAGGTGCTGCGGTAGTGAAAAATCGCCATACGCGCAGGAGTTGGCCAGCGCATAAAAATGTAGATTCCATACAAACTCTGCTGGTAGTTTGGAATGCATATGATAAACAATGGGATTTGGATTCTGCTACAGTGCATCAATTGGCTAGAATACCCAAAAATAAAAGCTCCAACTTACAAGTTATTATGTTGAATTACGGTGGAAGTGGAAAGTATGTTCATCGATATAATCAACGATATGAATTAAATAATGCAATCCAAGGTTTCTGTTCCGCAGCAGTAGCTAGAAAACTAAAAATTCAAACAATGCCTCAGTATTTTTTATTGGATTCTAAGTTTAATCTTTTGGATATCAATCCAAATTTGAATTCAATAGAAAGATGATTTACTGATGGAGTTGTTTATATAGATAATTAAAATTGCTTATTACCCACATTTTTTACATAATTTATTCACATTGTATCAAATATTTATTTAAATTTGCCCGCTATGAATAGAACTGCATTAACAGTCATTTTAATCATTTTGTTGTTGTTTTCAATCGGTGGAAACACTTTCTTGTACATGGAGAAGTTAGGAGCCGATGAGGAAATTAAGGAGAAATTAGCGTTACAACTCTCCAAAGATTCTTTGCAGAAAGAATTAAACCGAATGGAGGATTCGTTAAATATGGTGATACAAACATTTCAAGACGAGAACAAAACGCTCATCTTGAAAGTAGAAGAGTTGGAAAGCGATAAGAATCCTAAGATTCAGGCAGCATATGCTCAGATATATGCCTTACGCAGACAACTTGCAGATGGTGGTGGAAATAGTTCAAGCAGTTCAAGTTCTACGGCAGATTATTCGGGTCCTTCTAAAACAGGATCATCTAAGTCTACAAAATCTTCTGGTTCAGGTAATATGAAAGTAGAAGATTTGCGTAAACAGTTGGAAGAAGCCAAAAGGAAAATTGCTGAATTAATGGCGCAAATTGAACAATTAACCAAAGAGAAAGATGATTATTTGGCTCAATTGAACAACGAGAAAAGCGCTAAAGCTATTTTGGAAGCAGAGAATGTTGATTTGAAAGATAGATTGGATAGAGGTGCTCGCCCTCAGTTTGGTGCATTGTTAATTAATGGTTTAATGGATAAGAAGGGCATGTTAATGCTTACCGATAAAGCTAAATCTGTGGCAAAACTTCAAATCAATTTCGACGTTCTCGAAAATCCTTTGGTAACTCAACCTATTGATGAAGAAGTTATTATACGTATTATTGATCCAAACGGTAATGTTGTAACAACCAATGCAAAATTAACCGATAAAAGTAAATTGGCTTCTATGAATAACACAATTACTTTTGATGGTGGATTACAGAAAGTAAAGTGGACCTACCCAGAAAAAGGCGTATTAACAGGAAAATTACTAAAAGGTAAATACGTCGCGGAGTTGTGGACACGTGGTTTAATGCGTCAGAAAAACAACTTTACTTTGGAATAATTATCGTTTTTTGACGTAATCTGATTAAAAGAAAATTAAATAAAATATAGATCGTTGAAAGCCCCGGAAACGGGGCTTTTTTATTATATACAAATATTAACTGGGTTCCATCAAAAATCTGGATAATAGCAATTATGGGGTGTTCAACATGTTTGTTTTATTAATACACTATACTTCAATGGACATTAATTGGGGTAATAGGTTGATTTTATAGTAAATTACCGAATGAACGGCTAACGTATTATTGTGTTTTTCTTCGATTTTAACTGGTTTTTTTCAACTAGAGTTATTACTATAGTTCATACTTAGAATTATGCAATACCATATAAATTGTAGTAAAAATGATTGCAATCTCTATAATAATAAGAAAAGAGCCCCAATTTGGGGCTCTTTTCAACTTTAAACGCAATAAACTTATTTGAGACTTCTGCATTAAATGCAGAACGTGTTTTAGTCTCTGCCTTTGGGTCTTAACATGGTGTCAGGATCATAATGTTTACCCATCCAACCATATATTTTGGCTTTAGCTCGTTCGTTGATATAGTACATCGCTGGAACTAACACAAGAGTTAGGAATGTTGCAAATCCCAATCCAAAGATCATCGTCCAACTTAATGGCCCCCAAAATGCAACGTTGTCACCTCCTAAATACAAATGGGGGTTAAACTCGCTGAATAATGTGGCAAAATCCATATTAAGACCAATTGCCAATGGAACCAATCCTAAAATAGTAGCAGAAGCAGTTAATAGAACAGGGGTCATACGAGTTTTACCGGCTTCAATAATTGCTTCGCGTAAGCCCAT
>JACCDW011180974.1_pt1 | contig 11892 bp, 15 predicted proteins | sample 7449781 | NCBI WGS metagenome assembly JACCDW01 (sample SAMN15323449, study PRJNA562643) | freshwater metagenome | isolation source: river surface water | place: USA:Blue River Watershed | collected 2017-08-18
CCCAATATGTGTTAACTTCATGCCAGGTAGCTACTTTTGCTAGCACTGGCTTCCACAACATCAGGTTTAGTTCTGACTCAGCCATAACTTTCCTAGTTATAGGGTGATTTATGTTATCATCAGATTCGGCTACCCTGCCAAACCTCCTTTTCCCAAGAAGGACTCATAGTTTTCTTTTAATACTTCGAATATAGCTTGAAATAATTCTTTATACTCACCACTGTAATACATATCAAAACTAGGTACTGGAGGTGCATTATTGATTTTAACGTCCTGTAATATATCTTTTACCAATGCCCCAATATCTTCATTATCCATGTTGAATGCCATCTCTTTGACAGCCTCTTTTAGTAATTCAACATTACCTGAACCACCATCTGTCACCAATGACATAACTGATGGCCCTAAAATCTTTGTCACTTTTTTAAGGATATTTAAACCCTTACTAGCACCCCAAGTGTTGAAGGTGTATTGCTTACCATTTATTACTTTTTCTACAGTTCTAATAGCCATAATTCGCTCCTAATAGTTAATTAAACTACCAGATAATAATATATAATTTTATAATTGTCAACAAAAATAACTGCCCCAATTAAGGGGCAGTTAATATTCTTATACTTCGTTAGAAGCACCGAAGAATGCGGTTAGATGGTCACAATCAAGTTTCCACTCTAACGTACCAATATCGTTGCTATAGTCTACTGAAGGTCTTGTGGCAATCCAAGATTTACCACAAGTATACAGTGAGTTACCGTTAGCATCTTTAACAATAAGTGGTAATGCACCCGTTAATCCTGCTCTATCTGCTTCCATAAGTGCAGTTAACACTTCATTAGATGCAGAACTTTGCAACAACTTAACAGTTACAGAAGCTGAATCATCTGCTACTCTTACACGAGTAACTGAACCATCAGCACCAACTTTCTTAGTAAATGAGTCAGCAGCAAATTCAATTGTAACAAATGATGTATCAGCCATTCCTGTAAGCTCTATACCACCAACTACAATTTTAATATCTGCTGGACTGTATGTTCTAGTCTTATCAAAAGCCATTTTATTCTCCTTACAGTACCACTGATCCGCTTACATTAATGAAATGAATAGCACCAGCTAATTGCCACTCGAAGCTAACATTGTTCAATGTACGGCTTGCTTTATCAGCAAATGATACATCTTTAATATTAGGTACAATGGTTACATCATCTTTGCTACCTGATAATCCACCTACTGCAATACCTTCTTGACGCTGTGCCAATAGCTCAGCCTGTACTGCTGCAAAACCAGCAGCCGTGTAAGGCAGTTTTGGTACATTAATCAATAGGTTAAATAATCTCTCAGAGATTCTAGCATGTAAGAAATCTACGAAGACCATGATATCAATGAATTCACCTGAACCAACAACACCTTCTGCCGTAGCATTGATATTGCTATAGTTAGTATAGAAGTCAGCATTCTTAGCTCTAGCATTAGCAATCTGAGTGGTTGATAACGCATCAACAGTGATACCACTAAGTGTTTTAAACTTGAAAGTATTTGAACCAGGTTGATAAGCTAAACCATAACCTAACCAAGCAGCTTCAGGGTATTCCGTGTTAGCTACTGCTGAATACATTACTCCCGTTCTACTAAATGCACCATCTTTAAGTGCTTTAGCAATAGAGGTAGTATCAGCTACAAGTGATTGATTAACAATGTTAGCATCACTAGAGGTGGTTAAGTAGATTCTATTCATAGCCTCAACAGCAGCAGCAATAGCTAACTGATCAGCTTTAACGTGTGACTTAGCCATTACACCGTAGAAATCTGCATCATAGGCATCAATCTCATTAAGTGCAGTTACCAATGTTTCAGAGAACACATGTGCAATTGACATGGTAGCTGATTCATTTTTAATGGCCATGGGTGTAGTAGCTACAGTAGGTGCAATAGTAGCAGTACCGTCAGCAGCAGCATCACTATAAATAATACCAGCGGTAGTGAAGTTAGCTGAGTTAGCAGTTTCAAAACCAGCAGCTACTGCTACAGCGGTCTCAACTCCTGCTGAAGTGTAGGTCATCTCTACACCGTTAATTTCTACGCTAAACACTTTACCTGCTGTACCAGCTTCAAAGGTAATCGTAGAAGTGTCATCAGCTTTGCGTCTACCAATAACCAATTCTTTTGGTTTAAGTTCTTGAGAGAAGTATTTAAGTGCTACAGTGTATTCTACATCAGTGGAAAGGAATCCATCTGCTGCTACTTCTTTAGCTGACTTATATCGTTTACTTCTTTCTGTAAATCGTCTATGATCTCCCATAAACATGGCTACTTGAAACCCAGATTGGGTTACAGCAGATGTCTCACGAGAGATATTGACTGTAATAATTTGATCAATATCTGCCATTAGTCTATCCTCTTAGTTGATTGTGAAAGTTTCTGTGAAAGGTGCGGGATCATTAGGTCCCCTTAAAAATTGTCCAACAGTAGGACCTATGTGCTCTATCCAAGATACAAATTCAGTATTCTTATCAGGCACTACAAACGTAGCTAGAAAATATGCTCTATCTCTCCATAGGTTATCCACCAAGTATGGTGCACTCTCTATAGTAGTAGTTCTTAATATATTATAACCTTCTTCTTTTAGTAAATCTCTGATAGTTTCAAGATTAAGTTTAAATAAGATTTCTTGAGCTAGACCTACTGAATTATCTCCAAATACATCAAACCTAACTTCCCACTTATACTGAGATACAATATCTCTATATCCTGTGACAGTGTTAATATCTTTAAGCACATCCATACCTACTTTGGTTAAACTTTTAGTAGTTATTGATGAATAAGGTAAATCTGGTTGTGGTGCATTTTGATATGCTAATACATATTTACTAGGACCAAGTGTAGTATTATCACCTAATACATATATCAAGCCTTGTAAATTGGTAGTGTTATCTATCATTTCCGTGGCTCCACGAATATGTTACTATTGAGATGTTCTTACACAAATTGCTTCAGTGTGATCTAGTACACCCATCCTATATACTGCTACCTTAAATACTTCATAGGTATTACCTAAGTAATCGAAAGTATCTGGTTTTTGCTTAGCTGATTGATTACCTGGTTTAAGTTCAGTTGGTGTAAAAAGTACAATAACCTCTTTAGATCTCTCTAACTCAGGTAATTTCATTAAATCTTCATGGTCAGCAGGCTGTATATTAGCAACTATTTGAAATGTAGTACCTACGGGTTGCTGGTATATACCTAAAGCATAAGTACCACCTGTACCTGGTCTATTAATAGTTAACTCAGCATATCCAACTACATCTGGGGTAAATATTGTCATACTACCCTCCCTATTACTGAGTCCTTAAGGTTACCTGTCTCCACTAAAGGATTATCATCACCTTTCATTTCTATAGTAAATTCACTGTTACCTGGTTCATCAAAATCATTAATAATATCGCTTACTAATTTACCAGCCCTATTAGCTTCTGGTTGTAAATCAACCATACCACTGATTTGTTTCTTAGCTATATCTTTAAGTATATCAGTGGTCTCAAATCGTCTAATAGTATATAGGTGCTGAAAAAATGGTCTAGGTGGTACATTTGATCCTTTATCACCGAAATACTGAAATCTAGCCATTGCCGCTGTATCAGTATATCTAGTATCAGGGTTTTGTACATCAGAGTTAACTCCTTGAAACCAACCTACTTGTACCTTCTTTTTTATTCTAGATTTAACACCATTGAGTAACTTTTTAAGACTTTTCTCATCTATGTCCATGAATCTTGACCTAAGCTAAAAGGTAGTGCAGGTTTATCTGGATTAGCATCTCTAGCTGCAATATCAGCCTTAGATATACCACCAGCATAGGCTGTTAGTGTTTTACCAAATCCTGCTTTCTCATTAGCTCTAAAATCATCTGCTAATTGTTTGTACTGCAAATATTTAGACTCTGCCTTAACCTTTATTCTACCTGCCTCTTGAGATACTAACCTAGCAAACTTGCCAGCAATTGCTAAGCAAGCATGATAGGCAGTTTTAGAAGGGGAGCCATACTGGCCTAATAACCAGTTAATCTCTTCATCGGAGAGCAGTTGGTCAGTTGTGTTGGTATCACCAATTATGAATCTAACTGCATCCTTGTTAGAAGATGACGGGTCACCAGTATAACTCCAAGTCATAAATCACCTACTTTTTCTTTTTAAAGCCTTCTTTTTTAACTTCCACTTCTACTTTAACTTTCTCTACTGCTTCCATTAACTCTGAGATAGAATCATCTACATCAGATTTAACTTCTACTTCAACTTTATCTACAGCAGGTACATAAGATGATGCAGTATTTTTTAAATCTTCTTCTGTGCCTACTAAACCTTGAGCGCACAACATTTTAGTTCTTGCTAAAGCAATCTGTCTCAACTTATTAGCTGATTGACCTCTTTTAGCACCTTCATGGTCTATTAACCAATAAAGGTTTTGGGTAACTGAGAATCCCATTTTTCCTCCATAATTAGGGTAGCAGATTTACCACTACCCTATATAACCGATTAGATAACGGTATGAATAAACGTACCTAATTCAGGAGCAATAACTTTATGAGCAAAAGAAGATGAAATCTCAACTCTTTCAGCGCGAATAGGCTCCATTCTTAATCTACGTACACTTGTTCCATTGATATCGTTTCCAGGCATCGTCCAGTTGAAGGTATAACCACATGATGGGGTTTTCTTACCAGGACGTGGTGCACTGTGACATACTAAGATAGAATCAGCACCGATGAATACGTTATTCTCAGCAGCACCTTCATTAGCAGTGTTAACAACACCTTCAGATACTAATACGCGAACTCCACCAAGAGCTGCTGATAACATATCTTTGGTTACAGTAGCAGGAGATACACTGTTTGATCCACCTAATACACGTGACAAAAAGTCGTCATTCTCAGAAATCGAGTCCCAGACCCTAGCACCAAGAACTATTGTGTTAGGCTTGTAACCAGCAGTCTTTTGTTGCATATCACGAACTACATCTTTCAAACCAGCAATAGGCTTAGAGGTAGGTGACGTCAATAATCCACCAAGCTGTGCAGCACCAGTTGTATCAACTGCCCACACACCTGTTTTGAAGAACTCATCGAACCACTTTTTCTCTGTGAAAAGCAATTGTTGAAGTGCTAACCACTCAGATGCTTCACTACGAAGATTAAACTCTTCATCAGCATTGTATACTTCTTCATCTGCAATATCTTTATGTAATGCAAACATTTCCGTTACATAGCTATCATAGGTTACTTTGTATTCGCCACCAGCAGATTCTGTTCCAGGTGCACGTGGTTTCATTTCTACGCGATTCCAATACTCACGTGGATATTTCCAGAATTTATCTGAAGCTTTAGCTACATTGATTACTGGGAAGATTTTATTAGCAACAAAACCTTCTTGTGATTGCATAAAAGCAACTGAAATATTACTTAATGGTACATCAATATGTGTACTGTTCATAGATGGATTAGGCATCTTATAACTCCTTAGATTATATTATTAAACTTTAACTGAGGTAAAGGTATTTTGTTCTGCTAATAACACGGTTACTAACTCGTTGTTACCACCACAAGCTGCTAATGCTGTTCCTAAAAATCTTGCACCAACAGCAGCACCACCTGCTAAACATTTACCGGTAGCACCATCTAAATAAACAGGTGCATTCAATGCAATAGCTTCACCAGCTACCATTTTAGATACACCAGATACACGTACTGCACAAGGGTAACCAGCTCGTGGTTGATCTTGTAGAACACCAAATACTACGTCACCATTAGCAGCCGTAGCATCAACTTTACCAGTTACTAATTTAACTGCTTTATATTGCTTATCCGTGCCACCATTTAATGGATCGAAGTTAGCATTTGAAAGGAATACACCGATATCACAACCTTTGTAAGAAAACATTATTATACTCTCCCGTGTTTAATTTTAAGCGCTTTAGCAATTGCCATAGGTTGGGTTAAGCTCTTATCTTGACCCATTAATTCTTGAGCTTTAGCTACTACATCTTTCTCAATACCTTCAACTAAATCTGAAGATGATTCTTCTGAAGTACCAGACTCAGTGAACATCTCTTCATTTGATTTAATAGATACTGCTTTATTTAAAAGCTCTACCAATGATGAATAATCTTCTGGAGCTTTGTCACAGAGGTTTTTCAATAATTGGCCATGCTCTTCAGTGAAACCTAATTGATTGAGGTTCTTGGCAACTTCTACGAACTCTTGAGATCGTCTTTCTTCTTCTTGTTTCTCAAAGTAACCTAAAGATTTCTTCAATTCTTCATTCTCTTGTTTCAGAGGTGATACTGCTTTCTCAATCATCTCATTGATTAGCTTTTGTCCTTCCTCTGATTTAATAATATCCTCTAATGGCATATCAATATTCTCGCTTTTTTCTGTTAAGTATTCCGTGGTTTGTGGTTGCTGTTGATATGGGTTCTCACCAACAATCCTATCTTGCACAGGTTGTGAATCAGTTTTAGTTCTGATATATTCACCTAAGAAGTCTAATAATCCATTCATAGACTGCTGTAGTGGATTACTAATAGGTAAAGGTGCTACAGGTGCTGGTTGTGCTTGGTTTAATCCAAACATTTGAGCAAGTGTACTCCTTAACATATCAATATTCTTGATTACAACTTCTTCATCAGGTGATGGTTCTTCCTCAGCCTTTAAAACTAAGAAACCATGACCATTGGCTGCTTTATCAACTAGACTGATTTCTGCACCTTCTATGGAAAAGTCAAAATCGTATAACCTTCTTCTAGCTTCTGGCCTTTCTTCTGGCATACTATTTACCTCCATCTATTGACTCACCTTTGGCTCTACAACCAATGGAAAAGCCTGTGAACAACCCGTCTTTAACCATTTTCCACTCCTGTTCAGGGAGTTTCATTGTCATCAACCAGGTACCTTTCTTGACTAGCTTGCCATCGATAATATCATCTGACTTTGCTTGCCAACTCTCAATTACCTGAGCATCTGACCCTACTGCATGTTGCAATTTGGTCTTTCTGCAAAGGGTATTAAAACTAATCATAGCTTTATGTATCTCTTCTTCAGAGTACAGGTCACCATGTAAATCTACTTCCTCTGGTACTAAAACTATACCAGTAACTTCCCTTAGTTCATCTGATGATTTACTAATGAAGCTGGTTTCATTGGATACATCTTTAGGTAAAGATATACCAAAGGCGTCCTTTAAGAATGTTTCAAACTTATGTATTAAACTCATGAATGTCTACTTCCTCCTGTAGGTTTTCCTGTAGATGTTGGTGATGGTACTATTCCACCTTCAGTTTTAGCACTGATACCTAGTGGCTTACCTTCGCCATCAGCTGTTGGGCTATCTACTAATCCTCTCAGGTAATTTTCTAATTTTAAATCATAGGTCAATAAGCCAGCTTTAGCTAAATTAGAGAAGTAATCAGATACTGAATTGATATCTTGTGAATCTAACTCACCGTGTGATATTTGAGGTAGCTCAGTCAAGTCCCAATTGTTCAGTATTGCAACCTTTTCAACTAACCTACTATTTAACTCATGCTTAACTGATTTCAACCAGCTTTGAATAGCTATAGTAAATAGTTTAGTCTTATTACTGGACAGGGCAAATGAACCGGCAGATGTTTGACCTAACATGATAAAATCAGCTAATACACTCTGTACTATCTGCATGTTATATCGGTTAACAATCTCTGATATGTCAAACTGCCTAGAACCACCTGAATTAACTAGGTTAAATTCAAATAATCTGCTACCATTCTCATCGAATATGGCTGGTAATACTAACCCTGCTTGCTCATTTCTATAGGTAGATGTGATTATCTTCTTGAACTCTTCTACTTGTGCTTTCTGTTCTGGAGTAGCATCCACTGACATAAACTCAGCAGGTATATAGAGCACAGGTAAACCTGATAGATCTCTAGCTACACCAATGGCTTCAAAATCTTCAATAAACTTTTTCAGCTTCCAAGGTCTATAACAATTCCTAAGTATGGATGTTGATTCTGGGTTATTCTTTTTAGAATTTACCCTAAATAGTAAGAACTTATCTCTTGGTATATTATATACCTTAAATATATTGGGATCTCTTTGCTCTATGCCTAATAGTTCATCTCTATCATCAAATAACCATTTCTCTATAGTATCTTGTGGTCTAGGTGCTAGTTTAGCTATACCTACCATACCATCATTGTATTTAGATTTATACTTACCTTTATTACCTTTTCTTACTTTAAGTACAATTTCATGCACTGAATACCCATAAATCAGGAATGTCATGATTTCTGATATAGTATCAGCCCATGACATCTCCATATCATGCATCATACTTTCTAGTGCTTGAGCTTGCTTAATATGTCTAGGCTTATCTGAAAATGGTTCTACATACCACTCTATGCCCTTAATTAGCATCTCTATAGCAAAAAGCATAGACCCTATTACTGGATCATTAGATGACATTTCTTTATAGATTTTATAATATTCATCATTCCTGATTTCTGGCAGAAATTCTTCATCTATAAGTCCAGATGAGTGTCTCAACCCATTAGCACCAATAGAAGTAAATAAATTAGACGCCATAAAATACCTCTATGGTTAAAAACTAGGCATATCTATGCCCACCTGTTTAAATGTTAATGAAGATACGTTCAAATCTGGAGTCATGTATGCCTTAGTATTTAGTTCGTTATAGGCACCTGATGTACCATCACATTGGTCATCTTTAGTTTTACCATCACCTAAAAACCTTTCTAATTCAGCACAATATGCTTCATTCCATTCACCTCTGACTATTTTTACTAAACCATTCTCAGATGCTGCTGAAAAAGGTAGGAATCTGGTTAGCTTATCTTTAGTAGCCTTTCTGATCCTTACTTCAAATCCTCTGAGATGTTTAGCTAAAAATGATGCTTCTGCTTCGCCTGCTTGACCTGGATCTTTTTCAATCACTACCCTAACTCTACCGTAGGTTTTGTTATCTTTTATTGCTATCTCTTTGATAGTGTCTTGTACTTTCATTGGTTTAGCTCTGAACCTGCATACATCTACAATATAAAATGTACCAGTTTTCTTTCCCATACCCATAAGTACACCTGCTGTCCAGTCAGGGTCAGGGTAGGTCTCAGATGGTTCTGATGATGCTCTATCCCAATATCTGACATAGTTACAAGGTTCATCGATATGCAATACAGTCTCACACCAGTTACGTTCAAAATAGCTACCGAATGTAGCTTGTGCTAACCAGCACCCGTCTAATAGTTTAAGACGATCTACTCTAGACATAGCCATCAGAGAGGCTTCATATCCTGGGTCTTTGTCCATCATCTTACGATTGTCAGATAGCTTGGCAGGTATGAATGTTAAGGATTTAGGGAGTACCCTTTGACCAGGGAACATTTTTATAAGATCTTCCTGTGAATCTGCCCAAAACATCTCTCCTTCTATTCTCACAAACCAACGAAGAACCCCAGAACGATGAGGGATAGGGTACCCTGCATCGTCCAGCCACCAAGAGATTAGTTTTCTTACCCACCCTTCCTCAGGGTTAGTAGTAGCGCGGATGTAACCTGGTACGCCTGTAGTAGATCTATTCCTTGATAGCATGTAGAAAAACATACGCTCTGAGAACGTTGTCAACTCATCAAACATGATTAGAGGTGCCTGTGTCCCTTTAAACCTCTCTAAGTCCTTTTCTAACTCTATGAAAGCAAACTGAGTTTTAGCTCCGGTAGGGAATTTCCAAGTCCTTCTAGTAACAAAAGGCTCTCCTTCAAAATGAGGGTAGATATTGTGAGATTCATCCCATAAAGACCCTGGACTCAAAACCTCATTAGAGGTTCTTCTCAAAATCATCGTATAAAAATTAGGAGTATTAATATTCCTCAAAGATTCCAATAAGATAGCATAAGAGTTATGAGTCACTATATAATTATTAGTAAGATACAATGAGTTAGGATGAGAGACTGTAATACATCTTCCTGGACCAGTATGATCAAACTCAATAGAGGTTATAGTACGATATAATCTACCAGTGGGCTCTATATATTGAGAGGCTTTTCTCTCCAATCTGAAAGGTTTTATCCCTGCTGGAAGTTTTACATAACCTCTATAAAAGGGCTTAGTGGTAGTTATCTGTTTACAATTTTTTAATTGAATATCGTAGGACTCTACCTCTCTAAAAGATACCCACCCTCCAAGAGATTCTACCAATTGCTTAAAAGTATCCCTAAGTCTAGGAGAAACAGTACCATACTCTAGGGTGTTGTGATTGAACCCTCTCTTTGTCTTAGACACAGAAACAGAGCCATCAGTATCCATCATCCCTTGTAAAAGGGCTTCTCTATCTTCTACGCTAGCATGTAGATATTGGTCTGGTATGAATTTAGTGTCAGAGTAAGTGCCTAATAGCTTGCAAGATTTTAAATCATCTATCAACTTATCTCTTAGTTCATTTTTGTTGAAAATAACAGATAAAGACTTCTTACTTTCACTTGAAGATTTTGTGATCTTGTATCCCAACTTCTCTGGGTAGTTTATGATAAAATCATCCATACTTTCTATGGACACTCTACCTGTATCGAAACAAGTTTCACCAATAGATCCATCACCTAGAAATAAACCTAAAAGGTATGGATCTATATTTACCTTATATCTACAATTCTTAGTAAAGTTTAATGGTTTGCAGACAGGTATTAATGGGCTATATCCCTTATCCAGCCAATCTTTTTTAATATCTTTAGTGGATATAACATAGGCAGCGTCTGGATAGAGGGAGAAATCATTTTCTTCTAATCCTTTATACCTATCATACCCTTTCAATCTTTTTATTCGAGTCTTCTTAGGTATGACACTAGCTTTCCAAGATACCCACAGATGATCTTCCCCTACTACTGTGTGAGATCCATCACTAAATGTTACCTTATGAAAGTTTATCTCTTTATGTTCATGTATCTGTATAACTTTTTGCCCATTACCTGTTGGATTGAGTATTATATCTCCAACCTTTAACTCTCCCATCTTCCTAAAACCAAAAGGTGTAGCAATATCAACAACATATGACTGGACTTTCCCCGAACCCGCACTACCTCCATAGATAGCAATATCCGCCTTGCTCTCAATAAAGGCTGTCTGTGGGCCTGGTTGTGGTCTAAATATTTTATCACCTAAATCTAATTCATCATCCATTTATGTCACCTTCACTGATGTGGGCATTTAGCTCTCTACCATTACTCCCTAATACTACCATAACTTTAGGTTTATTTACAACCTCTGGCCCTTTATTATCATCTTCAATCTTAGGTAATGGTTTAGCGTAAGCATATGCTAACAGTTTATTAGCTGCATCTACCCTCATGAACAGTGGTATATCTGTAAGCTCAAGTGACCTATCTCTTTTATTGAAGTAATCTTTATCACCATTTGCAACGGCTAATAATATCTCAGCAGGTTCAGCCCACCTTTGATTATCTTCTAAAATCTTGTCTATACCTTTCTTAGATGATATTTTGGTGGTATTTTTATCAGTTTTAGGTGTGGGGCCACCCCTTTCACCCTCTCTTCTCTTTATACCATAGCCATCTACCTTATAAGAACCTTCTTCATCTTGGCCAATATAATTAGGTCTCAGGTTATCTGGTAGTTCCAGTATTTCATCTTTGGTTAAAGGTTTTAATAACCTGGGTTGTGTCATACTTCCCTCCTTAAATTAGTACGCCTTTTAGTCCTAACTAGAAACTACCCAAGTGCGGGGTTAGCAGTATAATCACCGGGAACTCCCAATAATTATCTGAATTTAATATGGTATTCTCATTAATGAGAGTACCAAAAATGGTGGAGAGGGTAGGATTCGAACCTACGAAAACACG
>JACCDW011656252.1_pt1 | contig 11892 bp, 12 predicted proteins | sample 7449781 | NCBI WGS metagenome assembly JACCDW01 (sample SAMN15323449, study PRJNA562643) | freshwater metagenome | isolation source: river surface water | place: USA:Blue River Watershed | collected 2017-08-18
AGTCTTTGTCTTCTGCTTTGCGAATACCTCGTCCAATTGATTGTATAACGCGGACAAAGCTCTTTCCGGGTTCCAAAAGAACCAGATTAAAAATCCTAGGGATATTAATACCAACAGCGGCCACACCGTAAGTCGCCACAATAACCTTGTTATCACTCGTTTTAACTTCATCATACTCTTCTTTCCTGTCTTTTGTTTTAACTTCGCCTGATATGAATACCGAGTCCGGTATTTCATTTATCAAAAATTTGCCTGAGTCAATTCTATTAACTAGAACTAATGTGTTGCCTGAATTACTTACTTCCCTAATCAATTTGCTTATATAAATCATTCTGTCTTCATCAGTGACAAGATATTTTAATTCTGACTGATAATCTTTAAACTCTGGTAAGTCAATCATTTGAACAATGTTCACATGACAGTTACTAAGTACACCTTTTTCCTGTAACTCGTGTGCTTTAATGCCGCCAATTACTGGGCCAATACTTGCAAAAATACTTTCACTTTCAAATGCTTCTTTTGGAATTGTACCAGTTAAACCCCAACGAATACAGGCATTACTTAAATTTTTTGTTAAAAGATTTTTTAGAACTTCTGCCTTAGCCATGTGTACTTCGTCAACAATTACTGTTTTAACACCATCTAAGAATTCTGCTAAAGTTAGTATATCATGCTCTAAATTTTTACTCTTTTTATCAAGAATGTTTAAACTTTGCCAAGTACATATTGTATGTGTCTTGTTTAAGTCTTTTCTATCACCATAGTAAACACCGACGTCTAAACCAACGTTGACAAAGTCTTCTTCAGTTTGTTCTACCAACGATTTGTTAGGAACTATAGTAATAGTTCTACCATATTTTTCACATAGTTGACTCAATGTTGCTGTGGTAATAGTCTTACCAGCACCGGTGGCAATCTCTTGTAAACTTTGTGGATTTTCTAAAAATTTGTTTATGGCATCAACTTGATAATCTCGCAACATAATAGGTTTGCCAGCATCAGGATGTCCTTTTGGCCACACTTTGCCTTGATCAGCCCAATATGTTTCTGTTACTGCATCAAAGTGCAATTTTACTGGATTTCTTAAATCTTCAATGTCACTAATTTCGATACCAAGATTTCCAAGCACCTCGATAATAGTTTCCAATTGATTCAAATAACCATTGCCGCCAATCCCAAACAAGCTGTTTGTTCCATCCCAACGTCCAAGTTTATATGCTGGATGATATCTTGCGTAAGGAATCTCATATTTGAATGTATTAGCTAATTTTCTTCGTGCTTCTACATCAAGTCCTTCTAACTTGATATTAACTTCGTCTTTTATTATAAGTTTACAAAATCTCATCCACAGTTCCAATTATAGGTGCTTGTTTGTTATAGTATACAATCAAATCACAATCATTGCAATAGACACTGGTTTTATTATTTCTTAATTGATTACTAAAACTTATAGTAGATTTTGGGTACCAGCTAGATTTTAGGAAAAATTTAGGTAATTTTCCGTTACTAACAACTGCTATATGCGTGTGGTCGTCTAAGTTTTTGTTCCAGCCAAATTCGCTTACAAGTTTATTAAACCGTTCTCCATCACCTTGATTACTGAACCTAAAATAAACGCCAACGTTAGGTGTTAAATTTAGGTCATCCAGCGTTTTTTTCAGTTTTTTTAGGTTTTCAATAGAGTCCATAACATTGTATTCATCAAATATACATAAGGTTTTTAACCTTCTTAATTTTTTCATGACTTCGGCAACTTCAGTCAATGTGTATGTTTGACTGTTGACAAAAATTTTGTTATTTTTTCTATCAACGATATTGTTCAATAGTGAATTTTCAGGATTTTTGACATTTTTTTGCTCATCCAAGTATTGAAACAAAATTTTTCTATCACGTATGAATAACTGGTCATTAATTTTATCATGCCCAATGTCATCACTGTGCATTTTTTTTAATTTTTCATTTTTAATTTCTGAAAAGGTAAATGCACCTTCATACACTTTACGATCAATCTTTGAAATTTCATTAAAAAGTGACTGAATTTGTGGTGATAGCTCAAAATTAAATTTTTTAAGAGACGTGACAGTATTGTATAGATTTTTTTCAGTTAATAGCATTCTTGAAAGTTTGCCACTAAATGCATTATGTATTCCTTCAATATTTTTTGACACTTCAACTAACACTTTTTTGATGTCTTTGTTAAAATTACACTCAATTTCGATCAAAGGTACATTTTCACTGTCTTTAATGATGTTAATTTTTCTAACATGTTCCACAACATTAAAACTGCGTGACCAAGTAGGTGTTTTTAAACTTGGGATCAATGGAGAGCCAACACAACTTAGTGACTCTAAGTTTTCTTGAAGGATTTTAATCAGTAATCTACCTTGATTTTCCGTAATGAAAGATGGCATCCTTACCATCTTAGCTAAATTTTTTAAAATTCGTTTATCGCGATTGGGAATTGATGAATTTAATTTCTCAAAACCATAAAGTTCAATCTTGATTAGAATTTCGTCAATAGTCAGTGTATCATTCATTGTATAATTTTATACTAAATGAATAACAATGTCAAGTTTTTAGTTTATCTATTAACCTTTGTAATGCCAAACCTTCGGCTATCTCTTCAATAGTCCATTCTGTGTAGGCTATGTTGTTCGCCCACTGTTGACGGTCTGGCATGTCTGGATCTTCTATGCGAGCCAAGCGTAAATTTGCCACTGGTGAGGCTAAACTTTCTGGTCCAGTGAATATCGGAATGCCATTTAGTACTGCTTGAGTAGCTGGATTACTACTCCAATTAACTACACACCAAGCATCACTCAATTGTTTTTCAAAATCGTAATCATCATAACTACCTGCTATGTGTCTTGGCTGATTAAAATACACATCATTGAAATCTTTTATAGTTTGCTGAGTCCAATTCATATCTAAGGGGCTTCTCGGATGTGGTCTTACACGAATATCCCTGTCTGTGTACTGTCTTATTTCACTTATTGTTTTTGTAACCCATTCTTGCATAGGCGGCATGTTGCGCCACTGGTGACTCTTGTCATTTTGACCACAAATTAAAATATATCTTGGCTGGTAACTTTTAAGTCTCCAAGGCTGTACCTTAATTTTCATTTTTCTTAGGCGATCGCTAGTGTTATCTGTTTCATGTCCAAAATATGCTTCGCCATTTATGCCACCAATACCGACTTTCCAAGTTTGATTACGTATTAGTCCGCCTACTTCAAGTACAATTACTTTTTTTCCTTGTTTTATAAAGTGTTCCATGACTTCTTTGTTTTTAGACATCTTGCCATTCCACAAAACACTCCAAATCACAGCGACATCAGGCATATCCATGTGACCACCAACAACAGTGTGTCCCAATTTTACTGCACCTTGTTCAAACGCTGAGAACACTGGTCCAGAATTCAATGCGCCAAAATCTTTAAATAAACCGAAGATCATTTTTCACCTATAAATAACAGTATATTTAACTATATGGAGTTGGCTTTGAGAAAATTTGTTGCTGTGACCACTTTCCACCAAAAAGGATTGCAAAAATATGGTCAAAATTTTATAGATACGTTTATTAAAAATGTTCCTATTGAATTAATGGTCTATACAGAAGATTGTGTGCCGTATGTACACGAAAATCACAAGAATAAAATTCATGTTTATGATTTACATGCCGAAAGTCCTGAAATTGTTGCATTTAAAGAAAAATATAAGACTGATCCAAGGGCTAACGGTCAAAGTCCAGATCCAAAACGAAAAGATTCAGGTAAAGGCTTTAAATGGGACGCTATAAGATTCAGTCATAAAGTGTATTCTATTTTTGCCGCGGCAAAACGCACAGATGCTGATGTATTAATATGGATGGACGCTGATATGGTCTGTCATAGTAACATGCCTCGTAATTTTTTAGAAAATTTTATACCTGAAGACAAGGGAATTTGTTATTTAGGAAGATTTAACAAGTATAGTGAGTGTGGATTTTATTCTTTAAACTTACGTGATCCAATGGTTCAAAGATTTTTGGCAGAATTTCAAAAAATGTGGGATGATGCTGAAAATGGAATTTTTAAATTAAAAGAATGGCATGATAGTTATGTATTTGACGTAGTAAGACAGCGTCTTGAGCAAGAAGGACTGTCAACACATAGTTGGAGTCAACACTTAGTTGATATACGCCCTAATCCACGTAACAGTTTAGGCGAAGGTCACCCATTAATTAACACTGATTTAGGTGCGTACTTGGATCACTTAAAGGGTGATAGAAAAGACTCTGGTAAAAGCTATCGTGTCGACTTAGCAGTTCAAAGAAAAGAATTGTATTGGGCAGGAATACGATGAAATCAATATTATTGCAAAATTTTTATAAGATATTTGACTTATATTTGCCTCAAAATATATGTGAGATTGGTACACACAACGGACAAAGTGCATTCCAATTTGTAGATTACTTATGGCCAAGAGTACATAGACTGCACTACACAGGTTACGATTTATTTGACCAAGCAGATCAACAACTTGCTATTGATGAACACAATGGTAAGGGCACTGGCTCGTACAAACTGGCCTATAATGGTCTTATGAAAAGAAAAGAAAAATATGGCAAGAGATTCACGTTTGACCTTATACAAGGCAACACAAAAGAAACTTTAAAAGAACCAAAAATTTTTGATTTTGTGTATATTGACGGTGGACACAGTTACGAAACTGTTATGCATGACTATTCTATGGTCAAGGATAGTACTGTAGTTGTATTTGATGATTATCAAATAAAAGGTGTTGCTGACGCTGTAGAAGAAATTAAAAGCCAGCTATCATCTAACTATGAAATAGTAGAATTAGGTGCACCAGAAAGACCTAAACGTAAACAAGTGGCCCTACTAAAGTGGGACGGTTCTAATCATAATCAGGTAGCAGTATTAAAATAATTAATCATGCCAAGGCTGTTTAACAGCTGGTTTTTGTTTAATTAGTTTAGTATATGGTCCATCGCCAAACCAACGACCGAATGCATCTTTTGACTTTGGTGACAACGGTCCTGACTTAGGCGCAAATATAACAACTCTTTTTGATTTGTTTAATATCATATCATAGTTTCGTTTTTCTAAAAACTCACAAATTAAATCAATATCCTCGTTTATTTCAAAAATAATCCAAGGTTGCTGTTCTGTAATTATTTTTTCTGCACCTAATATAACTGGCAACTCATACCCTTGTACGTCAATTTTGATGAGAGAACAGTTAGTTATTTCTTGATCATCAAGTTTAACAAGACCGACTTCATACTGATTTTTCTTAGACCCAATCGACGGTGTTACTACTTTACAATCGCCACAATTTTTAATAGCGTCATAAAACTGTACAACACCGTTTTCATTACCTACAGCATAAGGGCGAATGTCTGCTCGGCCACTAACATTCTGTTCTAAACATTCTCTATTTCTTGGACTTGGTTCAAAAGCTATAACTTTTTTAAAATGTTTTGACATTGCTATAGACCATATACCTAAATTAGCACCTACATCAACAAATGTTTCTTTTATAGGTATGTGAGATAAAATTGTATCTCTGTGTCGTTGTTCGTAACCAGGATTTTCAACTGAAGTATCAGTTTCAACATGTGTGGTCATTTTTATATCACCTTCAGGCACACACCAGCCATTTTCTAATTTTCTCATATATATCTCTTAAAAAAGTTCCAAGCTTCACCAGATCTTAATTCTTCAAAGTTCCAATGACACATACTAATTTTTTCTATCCAATTCTGTCTTTCATGTAATATTGGATTTTCAATTGTACTTATATCAAAATTTGCAACTGAAAAACTTTGACTATGTCTGGGTTCAGGATCAGTTAAAAATGCAGGTACTCCCATAATTATACTTGCTACACTAGGACTGCTATTGTATACTACAGTTGCCCATGCATTTCTCAAATCGTCAATTAAATTTTCTTTGTCACTTAATGTAACATTTTTGTGATGTAATTTTAAAAATCCTCTAGTCTTTTTATCGCCAGGATGGGCTCTAACAATAATTGGTCTATCAGTGTACTGTTTTATTTTGTTAATTGTGATGTCTAACCATTCTAAAGAATTAAGTCCTCGCATACTCCAACCACCATTTCTTTGAAGACAAATTAATATATGATTTCCAGTATTACGATAATCTTTTAAAGGTAAGTTTAAATTTCTACTAATTTTTTGCCACCTAGTAGGATCTACATCAGTATCAAAATAAAATCCAGTAGTTGGAAATACACCATCAAAACTATATCGCAGATATCTTTTTGAATTTCCAGGATCTGCAAACAAAAACAAGTTACTGTCAACTATTAATGAGTGTTTATTTGTTTGTCTTTGAAGAGCGATTGCCTGCTTTCTTAAATTTAAATGCGGCATGTTTTTTCCGTCTTCATGTACAAATCCCTGTATAAATGCCACATCACATGGCAACACTGTCATACCTCTATGTGCTATTGCGTTGTCTCCGCATGCTAACACGCCTTGACAAAAGTTATCAAGTATTAATGGTTTTTCAGGATTTTTATTATTAGGCGGGATACCTGCATAATAAGCTACTGCGGTAAAATTAGCCATGATATTTCCTTACTAATCTCACAGCAGTGCCATTAGCTAACTCTTCATAAGTAAACTGACTGTAGCTTAACATACATAACCAGTGTGCTAAATTTGGTCTTGCTAAGGCACTAATATCGCTTAATTTAGAACGTGTAACTGAATTTGTAATATGTTTACCTAAAGTAATTACAGGAATGCCTGCCCATATTGCTTCAGTGGCGGCATTAGAATTTAAGTTCACTACACAATAATAATCTTCATTACAAAAATCTTCGTACAAATTGCTTCTAATTTTTTTATCAACTTTTTCTCTAAAAACTATTTTTTTATCAGTATAATTTCTCAGTTCTTTTTCAACATTGTACTTCCATTTATCAATATTGATATGAAATACAGCGGCAGCAAATGGTCCAGGCTCTACTACTAAGATTTTATCTCCGCCTGTTCTCCATTGTTGGGGGAAACTTTTAAATACGCCTAACCTATCAACAGGTGCAGTAAAGTCTCCACCATAGTGTAGGTGATTTTGCACAATTCTGTGCCATTTTTTATTAGTTTCTAAGAAGTTAGTATACCCGCTATCAATGAACCAGAATGGATGGTTATTGTCTAGTTTTGATACTAACAACTCCTCATTACCAACAGTATTTCTTATCAAGCAAGGTTGTTTATAATCTACAAATTTTTTTCTACGTATAAGTTGAGTATGTTTACCTAAGTATTTTCCAGTAGTCTTAACAAAGTTTTCTTTTTTACTTTTCTTATATGCATTGAGTATATTTTCTTCGCCTAAAGCCGATATAAAAAATTCAATATTATCGTGTATGGCATTAAAATACGTTAATTTTTTAGCATACATGATATCTTTCACACACTTGACGTAGTTGCTTAAATCACTTTCAATGGATTTTCTTACACGTTCTTTAAATTTAGGTATGAATTTTTCATGTGTAAAGTTTTTAGGATCACAGTTCATGATGTACTCATCCGTGTGCTTCCATGAGAATTCTATCTCATTTAAAATCTTTTTATAGTCAATAAGACTTATTAAAAAGTGTGCTATTTCTTTATCGTTTAATAAAAGGTACATCAAAATTCCAGTGTTCTAATAATAATTTGTATGCGGCGCCCGTTGTAAATTCATGACTTGATACTTGACCGTACGCTAAGTGGCAAGCCCATTCAAAAACTAAATCTCTATCTGGATAATGCGGATTTTCAATATTTTCTAAATGTTTTTCTGAAACAGGATCGGCAGCATTTGGTGCTAGTGTAATTACAGGCACACCATAGAGCACACTTTCAGTGGCTGCAATACTATTATATGTCACTGCACACCAAGTAGAATCTAAATCATCAAATATTGTATTTTCTAATATTCTTTCTGTTCTACTTACTTTATTTCTTACTCTAATAGGCCTGTCTGTGTACTGCTTTAGTGCGGCAATAGTTTCATCTATCCATTTATCATTATCAATGTTATAAAAATTTGCAGATTTTGCACTTGCAGGAACTAATAATATGTCACTACCAGACTGTTTTCTTTTAGGTATTTTATACTTGTGATATTCCCATCTATCAGGAGATCGTTGAATTATTTGATTATGTTGTAGTCCATTTTTAACAATTCTATGCCAAAGTTTCCACCCTTTAAAATTATTTGAATCTCGATAATTGCCCCAATATCCAGTATCCATATACCAAAAAGGTAAGTTATTATTGTATTTGTATTTTAATTTTTTACTAGTAATACCTCTGTAGAAAGTTGGCGTCGGATCATCATTATTGGCGTCGTCAGATATTATTCCTAAATCTATCTGTCTATCTACTGCACCTGGCTCTAACATGGCCAAAAGGTATGAGTCGTTTTGTGTATTCCATTTAATCATTAATAAGGCACATCCATTTTTTTACTATCATCTTGTCTTAGTTTCCTATCAAATCTAAGAAGTACTTCTGAAACAGACTTATCTTTGTCTAATGCATTTATTGTTTTATCTATTAATCCTAATAGTCTACCAGAATCTTTTTGATTTCCCTTTAAATGTCTAAAATAGTCTGTTAGTATTGTATCCTTTAATGGCGACTTTGCTGTGGAATCTTGGTTAAAATCCCATATAGAAATATCATTTTTTAGTATGTCTAATGTTTTTGCTAGAACAGGTGCATCATAAGGCTTGGGGTAAACTTCTTGATTCTTAGTACCTTCAAAGTACTCTTTTAGGTAAGTGTCAATAATTAATTGTTTATTGTGTGATGCTGTGTTAATAGAATAAAAACAAGAGTCGGCATGTGGCCTTATATCTTTTACAGATAAAAATGCTACATCATTTTTTTGTTCAACAAACTGAGAAATAATGTTTAAAGGATCGTTAAAACAAATTAGATCAGCGTCAAAATATGTTACTATGCCAGAGAAGTTATTTATGGCGTATTCCCAAGCAGCCGCCTTCCATATAAAGTTTTTGGCGCGGCCAGTTAGTCTAGACTGTAGCCCAACCCAATTATCAGATAAAGGTAACTGAATAACTTTTAATCTAGAGTAACTTTCATCAACCCAGTTAGTAATTTGATGAGGCTTATCCCAATTAGGTTCAAAGTTTTCTGCAAATAATATAATCTCTCCACTCTGACAGTTTTTAAGCCAGCTTTGCAGAGTTTTAAATCCTAGAGCATCAAAATACTCTTTGCTCATTGTTGTTATATAATAATTCATGTTGGCATACATTCTAACAAACAAGTAAATGGTTTTCCAAACAATATTTCCTCTCTACTCCATTGACAGTAACTTATTTTCTCAAACATTTTACGTCTATCTATTGTTGTTAATGGGCTATTTAAATCATCTAATGTTTGACTAGTAAACTGTCTGTGCAAACTACTATTGCTTAAACTAATGACTGGAATACCATTGTACAAACTATCTAAAGAAAATAAACTGTTAAATGTAACAACGCAATAGGCGTCATGCCAATATATATTTTCTTTAGATATTTTAATTTTAGGAAATATTTTAGAGAGTCTATCTATATGAGCTTCACTATTTTTAGGATGAGGACGAATTATTATTTCTTTATTTGTAAAAGTTTTTATTTGATCTATAACAGTTTTTAACCATTCTACATAAGATGGCATTGGCTTATCGCTAGTGCCTGAATGTAAATCTCTCAAACTGCTATCTGAAAACTTTTGTAAAGCAATTACTATATAGTTGCCCTGTTTCCAATCCTTTATTGACAAATTAAAATTATCACAAAGTTTTTGCCATCTATCGGGAACGGGATCATGCCAAGGATATACAGCTTCAGGAAATAGAAAACTATTCCAACTTAATCTATACCATTTTTGACTATCGTTAAAAAATCTAAACGGTGGACTTTCAACGACTAATGTTGGTTTTTGTGTATCTTTAACTTTGCTATATAGATCTTTGAAATCTGAATATTGACTCCAGATATTAGTTTGTATGTAAAAATTTGGCGAGTATTCTAATGACTCTTCCACTGAATCAAATAATTTACATTCAACATTGTGATATTTTAAGCCGGCTGATATTATGTTAAAATTTTTAACAATACCTCGAACAGCCGCGGCCCGCATTAGATATTCCTTTGAAGGCAGTAGTCAGTTAAGATTCTTTCTCGATGCCATTCATCACCCATAGGTGTTGTGGCAAATTCTTGAAAACTTGGTGTGCCTAAAGTATAATGCAATAGTTTTGCATCTTGATTAGCGCCGTACTCGTCAGGTAACCAATTCCATTCTAAAGGCAAATCTCCAACCAAACTGTCATCTAACCATGTGAATCTGTGTAGTTGTGCGCCAGTTGCGTTTTGTATAAATTCAGGTGTTATTTGCTTGTTTGCAGGATGACCACAGTTCCAAAGAATAACAGAACTCCAGTTTTTACGTGGATAGTCTTCATTTTTTGCACCTAAGTATTTGGTCGCCATTTTTGTTTTATAGTTATGTTTTACAACCATAACTGCCTTAGAATCATCTCTAAAATTCCAAAGAGTGTTAATATCTTCACGCAATAACATGTCACCATCCATGAAGATTGCCCACCCTTTATAATTCATTAAGTGTGGGACAAGGAATCTACTATAGATAAAATGGTTACTACCATCGGTGTGTTTTTCTTCGTAACCTTTTAGTATGTTCAATGCTAATGGACATAACGAAACTGGCTGACTGCTATGTCTAATAATGCTATTTGTACACACATGGTATGCTACTGCTTCTCTTGGATCATATCCTATAAAAACTGGAATCATTTTCTTTCTATATCCTCTTCTACACAGTTATCGCCATATTGTATTTCTATAATGCGCAATGGTTTATCTGTTTCATTACATAATTGATGCCATTCATTATTAGCAATCCATGTATGGTCAAATTGTGTAAATTTTCCTACAAGTTCAGGATCTGTTTTTCTATTAAGAGTGTAAACAGTTGCTTCTCCTTCACTTACAAACCAAAATTCTGCACGACTCCTATGTCGTTGCATACTTAATGCGTTACCGGGGTCCACAGTAAGTTCCTTTAGTTTAACTTCTTTGCCTACTTCATGCAGAACTTTATAATAACCCCACGGTCTTTCAGTTTTTGGTTTACGCCACTCTTCTAATATCCAACTACTAGAATTTTTCTTATCTTCACCACCGATCCCAAATGCAAAACTGACTCTCTCGTCATTTACGGTCATTTCAGGAATATTTTCTGGAGTCCTATCTCCGCCGTTGGCAAAGATTATAAAAGATTCGGGTTCTTTTTCAAGAACCTTTTGTATAGCATCTATAGCAGTGTTATCGCTGTCATCAAAGCTAATAACAAAATCTACCATTTTTAAATTACGAACAATTTCAGCTCGTTCGTGCCAAGGCATAAACTCTTGACCTTTTTTACGTCTGAGCCAGTCGTCAGAATTTAATCCAACAACAAGGACATCGCCTAGTTTTTTGGCTGCTTTAAAATAAGCTATGTGACCAGAATGCAGTGGGTCGAAACCACCAGTGACTATGACTATTTTCATAGTCATATTTATATGCGTAGATTATGGTTTATTTAAAGACTGGCGTCTTCCATACCGGCAACCCTAAGTTTGATGATATTGCTTAGTTGCCATTGTTTAATATCTAATGCTTTTGTGATGCCAAGCCATTTGTTTCTTAGCAGGGCAAATTCATTAATAATTTTTTCAAAATCAACAACGTCACTCTCACCATCCACGTATTTTTCAACATCGCGGCTGGTAAGAGCTCGTTGATAATTTTCCAAATATTTTCTAAAATGTTGACTACGAAGTC
>JACCDW010122172.1_pt1 | contig 11891 bp, 12 predicted proteins | sample 7449781 | NCBI WGS metagenome assembly JACCDW01 (sample SAMN15323449, study PRJNA562643) | freshwater metagenome | isolation source: river surface water | place: USA:Blue River Watershed | collected 2017-08-18
GAGGTAGCAGCCTCCGATGAGTTCGATATTCCCGCGGCGCTTCTCCAGGAGCTCGCCAATGAGGCAGAGAAGATCGATTTAAGTGGCGAAAATGAGACAGAAGGTGGAGAAAATGTCTAATCCCGAACTCGAGCGTTCTATCGAGGCGATCTTGATGGTTGTCGATGAGCCAGTCACCGAACTGACTCTAGCCTCAGTTCTTGAGCGTACCGTTGACGAGATCGTCGATGCACTTGAGCAACTAGTTGGCTCCTATGAGGGGCGAGGGTTCACGCTCAAGGCGATCAATGGGGGATGGCGCTTTTATAGCCATCCTGATTGTTCATCTGTCGTCGAAAAGTTTGTCCTCGATGGACAGCAGAACCGCTTAACCCAGGCGGCCCTCGAGACGTTGGCTGTGATCGCCTACCGCCAACCTGTCTCTCGCGCCCGAGTCTCTGCGATCCGTGGCGTAAATGTTGAAGCGGTAATGAAGACCTTGGTTACTCGAGGCCTTGTTGAAGAGTCGGGTCTAGAGCCTGAGACCGGGGCAATCTTGTATAAGACCACCAGTTACTTCCTTGAGCGTCTTGGACTTAACTCACTGGATGACCTGCCAGCGCTAGCTCCATACCTGCCAGACCTCGATCGACTCGATGAGGTCCTCGAGTCGCTCACCGACTAAACCTGTCACAGGCTTCTCAATCCCTGTTTTGACCCTTACGTAGGCCTTGGCATAGACTCCCCAACTACGCTTACCTCTACCAATTTCCAGACGAGTCTCAATACGAGACTGGGTACTGAAACGGGGGAGCGCCCCTAATGACTGTCGAGAATGGATAGCCAAATGGCCGAAATGCGCCTGAATAAAATAATTGCCGATGCGGGTATCACTAGCCGCCGTGGCGCCGATGAACTAATCATAGATGGACGTGTGAGCGTCGACGGGTTTATCTGTCGAGAGCTTGGAGCGAAGTTCGACCCACAAATGGTCAAGGTCATGGTTGATGGTGAGACAATTACACGTTCAATGACTAAGTCTTATCTTGCACTTCATAAACCTAAAGGTGTTTTGTCTACGATGTTCGACCCGGAAGGCCGTCCCTCGCTCTCAGATTTCATCGATCTTCGCAAGGAGCGCTTATTCCATGTTGGGCGCCTCGACAAGGATTCAGAGGGGCTAATTCTGCTCACAAATGATGGCGATTTAACCTTTAGAGCCACCCACCCTTCATTTGGTTTAGAGAAGACCTACATCATCGAATTTGATGGAAAGTTGCCGGTAGGGGCAGAGAAGACTCTTCTCAAGGGGATTGAACTTGAAGATGGAATTGGTCGAGTTCTCTCCTTTAAGCAGCTAAGCCCTCAATGGATTGAGGTGACAATCCATGAAGGCAGATATCACATCATCCGCCGACTTATGGAGGCGGTAGATGTTGTAGTCCTTCGTTTGATTCGAACCAAGTTTGGACCGATCTCTCTGGGTGATACTCCTGAAGGAAGATGGCGTGATCTAAATAGCGGTGAACTATTAAACCTACAAAAAGCTTTAGATCTTTAAGGTTTTATCTATATCGTAGCGTTTTACATGTTTATTAACTTATCGATAATACGGAATGGCGGAGAGTAAAGATCTATTTATCGATAATCATCCTGTCAATTGGGCGTGAATAGATGGAAAACAATCGTTTTATCGATATTTAGAATTCTTGCTCATATTCTCTCAAACACGTGCGCACTCCTGAGTTAAGTCAGAAATATACTGAAAGCGTTTACTAGATTTGTCGACAAAACGCGAAATATATAACGTCAGCCGATTAGCTTTACGGGTACTATTTCTCAATGTCTTCAGTAAGAGCTATCCGTGGGGCGATTCAAGCCAGCGCCAACGATGCGCAGGCGATCGACCTTGCCACAAAGGAGCTCTTAGCCGAGATCTTGCGAGCCAATGGCCTATCTGCCGACGATTTCATTTCGGTCATCTTCACCGTTAGCCCAGACCTAGATGCGGCTTTTCCTGCAAGCTCCGCCCGCGAACTTGGATTTACCGATGTTCCGCTAATTTGTGCGGTCGAAATTGGGGTCCCGGGTTCACTAGAGCGAACCATCCGAATAATGGCGCATGTCGAAAGTAATGTGAAAAAGAGCGAAATTAACCATATCTACCTTGGTGGAGCAAAGGTCTTACGCAGAGATATTGCTCAATAAGGCGCACTTTGATGGCAAATAATCAGGATAATCAGGTAAGAGGAATCGAATCCATTCGAATTGTGGGTTCGGGGCTCATCGGCACCTCAATTGGGCTCGCTCTAGCAGCTCGTGGCGTAAAGGTAGAGATGCTCGACTTAAATCCAAGTGCACAGAGTTTGGCCCAAGATTTAGTGGCCAGTGAGATCTCAGCAAACCCAGAGGTAGTCCTCTTTGCTGTTCCCGTAAATTCACTAAATCAGGTTGCCGAACGTGAATTTGCACTCAACCCGAGATCTAAATTTATAGATATTGCTAGCGTTAAAACTAAACCTCAACTAGAGGTATCAAAAATTTCAGGAGCAGGTCCTCGATTCCTCGCAACCCATCCGATGGCCGGCCGTGAAGTTGGGGGAGCATCTAGCGCTCGAGCTGATCTCTTTGAAGGTCGCAGTTGGATCTATTGCCCAACCTACAGCGATGGAACGGCGGTAGATAGCGACGTTCTTGAAACTGGTCTGTGGCTGATCGAATCCTTAGGTGCAACGGCAGTAGCCCTATCTGCCAATGAGCATGATGCGGCTGTTGCTCTGGTTTCACACCTGCCGCAAATCGTGTCATCACTGCTAGCTTCGCAACTGCAAAAGGCAGAGACAGATCAACTGGAGCTCTCTGGCGCCGGGCTGCGGGATACCACCCGAATAGCTGCCTCAGATCCCGGCCTTTGGCAGGAGATCATTACGAGCAACGCCAAAGAAATCTTGCCGCTATTAATAAATCTACATAACGATCTAGGGTCGTTAATTTCTTCAATTGAAGATCCAGAAAAGGTCGCTTCATTGATAGCGGCAGGTAATTCTGGAAGAGCGCGCATCCCGGGCAAGCATGGTGGGAAAGCGCGTGACTACACTCTTTTACCTGTTGTCATTGAAGATAAAGCGGGACAACTTGCCGCGCTCTTTGAGGAGTGCGCAAAGGCGAAAGTAAACGTCGAAGATTTAACTATTGAGCATTCACCAGGACAGTTCACCGGACTAATCACATTGGCGCTATCGCCAAGCGATGCAGATGTGCTGCAAAAACATCTAGAAGAAACAGGTTGGAACGTTCACGCTCCAAGATAGTCAAATTTAGATAAAGATGTACAGATAAAGCCGTACAGATAAAGATAGAATAAAGATAATAAAGAATTTTTTGATTAAACCGCGCAGTGCAATGATGGGATGTAAGAAAAATGATCGTCGTAGCCATCGATGGACCTAGCGGTGCTGGAAAATCAAGCACTTCAAAGCTGGTCGCACAACGTGCGGGTTGGAATTATCTAGATACCGGGGCGCTTTATCGCGCTGTTGCATGGCTTGCGCTTCGCGAAAAAGTTTCTTCTGCAGATGAAATTTTGGCGGCTCTTGCAAACAACACGATTCACTTTATTGCCGACCCTAAGAATCCAAAAGTTTTTGTTGGTGACGTTGATGTAACAACAGAGATACGCACAGAACGTGTTACTGAAAGCGTTAGCGTCATTAGTGCGTTACCGGAAATTCGTGCTGCACTTCTGAATTTGCAACGTCGCATCATCAATGAAGCAGAACGCGGAATAGTCGTTGAAGGTCGCGATATCGGAACAGTTGTAGCCCCGGATGCTCCACTAAAGATTTATCTACAAGCAGATATTGCTGCACGTGCGGCTCGCCGCTCAACTGAGATAGCGGCGCCAATTTCTTCCGTTTCTGATTCGCTTTCCCAGCGTGATCAGATCGATTCGACTCGTGCAGTCTCTCCATTGGCTAAAGCATCTGATGCCGTTTTGATCGACTCAACTGAATTAGATCTAGATGAAACCGTTGAGCGAGTTTGGGAACTCTTAAAAGAGCGTTCCCTTCTTGGTTTGCCCATAGTTGCAATTCTTGGTCGACCTAATGTTGGAAAATCCACTTTGATCAATCGTTTTATTGGTCGTCGCGAAGCTATTGTTGAAGATACTCCTGGTGTTACTCGTGATCGCGTGCAGTATGAATGCGAATGGGGTGGCCGCCGATTCATAATTATGGATACAGGCGGTTGGGAATCTAAACCTGATGGAATTTCAGTGCAAGTAAGTGCATCAGCAGAACTTGCAATGCAAGAAGCAGATGTCTTGGCATTCGTTGTTGATGCACATGTGGGCGCTCTCGATGAAGATGACATTTTGGTTCAAGAGTTACGTAAAGTTAAGAAACCAATGGTTTTGATCGCCAATAAAGTTGATAGCGATGTCGACGAAGCTGATGCCCACGCACTTTGGAATCTTGGTTTAGGTGAACCAAGATTTGTATCTGCACTTCATGGTCGTGGCAGCGGAGATTTACTTGATTACATTGTTCGCGAAATGCCGGAAGTTGGGGGAGCGCAAACCCAAGATGGTTATCGCAAGATTGCTTTAATCGGCCGCCCGAACGTCGGTAAATCAAGTCTGTTAAATGCACTGGCAGGTGAAAACCGTTCGATCGTGGATGATGTTGCAGGAACAACCCGCGATCCAGTCGATGAGCTAATTGAGTTCGGTGGATCGATCTGGCGTTTTATCGACACAGCTGGACTTCGAAAGCGCGCCAATCAAGCAAGTGGAACCGATTATTACGCAACGCTTCGTACCCAGAGCGCGCTGGAACGTTGCGAATGTGCCGTTGTAGTTCTGGATGCTTCCCTTCCAATTTCAGAACAAGATCTACGCGTAATCACCATGGTGGAAGAAGCCGGAAAAGCGATGGTGATCGTTATGAATAAATGGGATTTAGTAGATGAAGATCGCAGAGATCAACTAGATAAAGAGATCGATCGCCATTTGGATCAGGTCGAATGGGCGCAGCGGGTAAACGTTGCAGCCAAGACAGGATGGCACCGCGACCGATTGGCTCCGGCGCTTCGCACCGCTATCGATAGTTGGGAACGTCGAGTTCCAACCGCCAAACTCAATTCATTCCTTGGTGCACTAATCGGCGCAACGCCGCCGCCAGTTCGCGGAGGAAAGCAGCCAAAGATTTACTACGCAACACAAGCCGGCATTGCGCCACCTAAGTTCGTGATTTTCTCCAGTGGTTGGATCGAACCTTCATATCGTCGCTTCATCGAGCGTCGCCTGCGTGAAGAGTTTGGTTTCCCTGGCACTCCAGTAATGGTTGCGATTCGAGTAAAAGAGCGCGATTAATGGGAATTATGAAGAGGTTGCCGCTCTTAACGGTGCCAAATGCGCTAACTTTTTTACGCGCCCTTGGGATACCTCTCTTTATCTATCTAGCCATCGCTTTGGAAGCCGATGGTTGGGCGATCCTCACCCTCGCCATTGGCGGGGCAACCGATTACTTCGATGGAAAGATCGCCAGAGCATGGGGCCAAGAGTCTCGCTTTGGAGAGCTAGCCGATCCGGCGATAGATCGCCTTTATATAGTCGCAACGTTGATCGTTCTCTATATACGTGAAGCGATTCCACTCTGGGTGATCCTTGTGCTTGTTATTCGTGATGCAGTTCTAGCACTCGTAACTTTGGCGCTAACTGCAAAGTCTCTACCGCCACTTAAGGTTACCTATTTGGGCAAGGCGGCGACATTTAATCTCCTCTACGCATTTCCATTCCTGCTTCTTGCTTTGCACTCGGGTTGGTACGGAAGCGCTGCCTTTATCTTTGGCTGGAGTTTTGCGCTTTGGGGGATAGCGCTCTATCTCTTTACTGGCGCAACATATCTTCGCGTTGCGGTTACGCTCCTAAGAAAATAACGATAGTTTTCTCCCATGTCATCGATTCCAGATAATCTGCAATATACAAAAGAGCACGAGTGGGTATTAGCCACCGGAAACATTTACCGAATGGGTATTACCGATTACGCACAAGGTGCGCTTGGCGATATTGTCTATGTGCAGCTGCCAAAGATCGGTGAAAACGTTACGGCGGATAAAGTTTGCGGAGAAGTTGAATCAACTAAGAGCGTCTCTGAAATCTTCGCGCCAGTTACGGGAAAAATTGTTGCCGTTAACGATTCCTTAGGCAACGCTCCCGAAACCATTAACTCTGATCCTTACGGTGCGGGTTGGTTGGCCGATATTGAAGTTGCCGCCCCAGTCGATGGCTTACTCTCTGCCGCCGAATATCGTCAAATTACCGCGTAAGAAAGCGTAAATTTTGGGGGAGATCCCCGCTTGATTTCTGTCGCCACTCTCTCTAAGGTCATCCTCAGGTTGAAGTTGAACCTCGTAGGCCGCAAGATTTAGAGATCATGGAGTGAGGGGAGTAAGCGATGAACCAACCAAATTCAAAGAGCGAACTCACCAGCACCTTGCATCTCGGGGTTCGTTCAGTTGTAGATGGTTCCCCAGAGAGTGCGCTCAACACACTTCTCTCATCAGCCACTGAAGCCGACCGCGCTGCGTTAACTGCGATTTTGGATGGACCGGCCGATCGCGCCATGGTCGTCATTCATCGCGGTCCTGCAAAGGGCGCACGTTTTCTAGTAGATCAAGCCCAATCTTCGATTGGCCGCGCAACTGATTCGCAAATCTTTCTTGATGATGTAACCGTCTCACGTAAGCATGCAGCGATTGAAGTTGAAGGAGGGGTATTTACACTCCATGATCTCGGCAGCCTCAACGGAACCTATCTAAATAACCAATCGATTTCTAAATCTGCTTTAAAAACGGGTGACGAGATTCAGGTTGGAAAGTTTCATCTGCTTTTCATAACTAAGAAGTAAAGATTTATTCAACCGCTTAACTAGCAGTAGGGGAGATTAACGTGAGCGTTCCAGCACGCGCATATTTAAGTATCGGAGAAGTTCTCACTAAGTTACGTGGGGACTTTCCTGACATCACGATCTCGAAGATTCGCTTCCTTGAATCTGAAGGTTTGATCGAACCACAACGAACACCTTCCGGTTACCGTAAATTCACTGCTTCGGATCTTGATCGCCTTCGTTATGTATTACTACTTCAACGCGATCAGTACCTCCCACTCCGCGTTATTAAAGAGAATCTAGAAGCGCTAGATCGTGGCCTTGATCCTGCTCCAGCTGGTGGAGTCGCATCGCCTCGTCCGAATCTAGCCACCGTCGATAACGATGCTTCTCCAGAATCTTTCGGCAGCGTCTCTGATCTGCGCCTTTCTCGTGAAGAGTTACTAAAGGCGAGTGGACTTGTAGATAGCCAACTAGTCGAACTTGAGTCTTACGGATTTATCGCTCTACGCGGTCGCCACTATGACGCAGATGCGCTATCTGTTGCTAAAGCTGTCGCCGAAATGGCCGGTTTTGGAATTGAAGCGCGCCACTTGCGTTCATTTAAATCTGCAGCAGATCGCGAAATTGGTTTGATCGAACAAGTAATCACACCGATCAATCGTCAAAAGTCTGCTGACTCTAAAGCGCGCGCTGAAGAAGTACAGAAGCAGATCGCCTCACTCTCGGTTCGTTTACATGCCGGCCTGGTTCGCGCTGGCCTTAATCGTCCCCGCCAGTAATTAACTTTCTATACTCATGTTGGTAAATATGGAGGTTGTCGGTGTTCGCATCGAGATGCCTTCAAATCAACCCATCGTCCTGCTTAAAGAGATAGATGGCTCCCGCTTCTTACCAATCTGGGTTGGCGCCGTTGAAGCAACAGCTATCGCCTTCGCACAACAGGGAATGGCGGCCCAACGCCCGCTCACTCACGATCTACTGGCAAATATCCTCGAGGTCGCAGATCTCACCATGACAGCGGTTCATATAACTGAACTTAAAGATGGAATCTTCTTCGCAGAGATCCAGATTCGTGATAGCCAGTCGGCGCTGCTGAAAGTTTCGGCTCGCCCTTCTGATGCAATAGCCGTTGCGCTTCGAACCAAGAGCAATATTTTGGCCGACTCCGATCTCCTGGATCAGGTCGGTATCGATATTCCAGAACGGCTGATTGGTCTAGATCTGGAGGAGACCTCAGCAGGCTCATCTGAGGGCGCAGGCTCTGACTCTGATCTGGAGCGCTTTCGCGAATTCCTCGATCAGATCAACCCTGAGGATTTTGCAGGGTAGGGGCGAAAGTCTCACTCTCTACTTGAGGTTTGCCCCGTGTCGGTCGTTGTTTACCCTCCGTATCGCTCGTAGCCTTATCCCAGTTAAGAAACTTCCCCGAGCAGAATCGAGAGCGACGTGACCTCCCCAGTTACGCAAGAAGGCCAGAACGAGATCGGCTATCGCGGTGCAACTGCATGTGCAGCAGCAGGAATTTCATATCGCCAATTAGATTACTGGGCGCGTACCGGATTATTAGAACCAAGCGTTCGCACTGCAAGTGGTTCCGGAACAGCTCGCCTCTATGGTTTTCGCGACATCTTGGTTTTAAAGATTGTTAAGCGTCTACTCGATGCAGGTGTTTCACTTCAAAATATTCGCACAGCAGTAAATCATCTTCGCAGTCGTGGCGTTACAGAGCTCGAAAGCATTACCTTGATGAGCGATGGCGCATCAATTTATGAATGCGCCAGCGCTGATGAGATTGTCGATCTACTTCAGGGTGGTCAAGGGGTATTCGGTATCGCCGTGGGTAAGGTTTGGCATGAGGTTGAGGGTTCACTCGCAACTCTGCAAGGCGAGATGAATGGTGAGATCGTAACTAGCGGTGTCGAAAGTAACGATGAGCTTTCACTACGTCGCAAGGCGAAAGGCGCCTAAAGGACATATTCTTCCCCAATATGTAGCAAGCGATGTCGCGCGTTACTTTAATTGGGGGAGTTGCTTTGACTTTAGAACGCGGCGCATTTGCTGATCGCCACATTGGTCCAACACATGGCGATGAAGCAGCGATGCTTGAGCAACTTGGTTATCAATCCCTAGAAACGTTTATTTCAGCGGTTGTTCCTTCGGCTATCGCAATTCGTGAACCTTTAGAAAAACATCTTCCCGGTCCAGTCTCAGAAGTAGAAGCAATTAAGTTGCTCCGCAAAATGGCTGCAAAGAATAAAGTCTTCACCTCGTTTATCGGAACCGGTTATTACGGAACAATTACTCCAGCGGTCATCAAACGAAACGTTTTAGAAAATCCAGCTTGGTACACCGCATACACTCCATATCAACCTGAAATTTCCCAAGGTCGCTTAGAGGCGCTCTTTGCTTTTCAAACTATGGTTTGCGATTTAACCGCGCTAGATATCTCAAATGCTTCAATGTTGGACGAAGGTACTGCCGCAGCCGAAGCTATGACTTTGGCTCGACGTTCTTCTTCACTCTCTGATGAAGCGGTCTTCTTAATTGAAGAGCACTTGCACCCGCAGACCAAAGCGGTGGTAATAACTCGCGCCAAGCCGCTAGGAATCAAAGTTGTCGAAATTGATGCCGGTCACGTGGCTCGCGATGGTTATGACGGTGAATTCTTTGGTGCTCTCCTGCAGTATCCAGATACAACGGGTGAGATTCTCGATCATTCGAAGTTTGCAGAGTATGCGCACTCACGAGATGCTCTAGTAATTGCAGCAACTGATCTGCTGGCACTTACCTTGCTCAAAGCTCCGGGGGAGTGGGGCGCAGATATCGCAGTTGGAACATCACAACGTTTTGGCGTTCCAATGGGTTTTGGTGGACCTCATGCTGGTTTCTTAGCCGTACGAAAAGGTTTAGAACGTTCAATGCCGGGACGTTTAGTTGGGCAGAGCGTTGATGCCACTGGCAAACCGGCATTTCGTTTAGCGCTACAGACACGTGAGCAACATATTCGTCGCGATAAAGCAACGAGCAATATTTGTACCGCGCAAGTTTTGCTAGCAAACATGAGCGCTTTCTATGCGATGTATCACGGACCGGCGGGTTTACTAGATATCGCAAAGCGCGTTAATAGCTTCGCGGTTCGTTTACAGGCTGCTAGCGGTTCACGAAATCAAACCGTTTTCGACACAGTCACTGTTGATGTTAAAAGCGCCAGCGCTATCCACGCGGTAGCGCTTGAGAAGAAGTTTAACTTCCGCGAAGTAAGTGATAAACAGATTCGTATCTCATTCGATGAGGAGACAACCGAAGAGGTTTTCCAAGAAGTTCTAACGATTCTCGGGCTAACGGATGCCAAGGGCAAAGAAATAGATTCTCAGTTCAAGCGCAGCAGTAAGTACCTGTCTCACCCAGTATTTAATACCAATCACAGCGAAACCGGCATGATGCGCTACCTGCGCAATCTTGCTGATCGTGATTTAGCTTTAGATCGCACGATGATTCCGCTCGGTTCATGCACTATGAAATTGAACTCTGCCACCGAAATGGAGGCTGTTACTTGGCCGGAATTTGCCTCGCTGCACCCATTTGCTCCGAGTGATCAAACACAGGGGAGTCGTCAGTTAATTCAGGAGTTGAGTGACTGGTTGGTAGCAATCACGGGTTACGACGCAGTGTCACTACAACCAAATGCCGGTAGCCAAGGAGAGTTCGCTGGGTTGCTCGCTATTCGCAATTACCACGATTCACGCGGAGATCAGGCGCGAAACATCTGCTTGATTCCATCGAGCGCACATGGAACTAACGCTGCATCGGCTGTTATGGCCGGCATGAAAGTTGTTGTCGTTGAATGCGATGAGAACGGAAACGTATCTGTTGCCGATATTAAAGCGAAGATCGAGCAATACGAAGGCGCTTTAGCGGCTCTCATGATTACCTATCCGTCCACGCACGGTGTATTCGAAACTGCAGTGTCGCAAATTTGCGAAATGATTCATGCAGCGGGTGGTCAGGTTTACGTGGATGGCGCAAATCTAAATGCGCTAGTTGGTGTTGCTCAACCAGGAAAGTTTGGAGCAGATGTTTCGCACCTAAATCTCCATAAGACTTTCGCCATTCCTCATGGTGGTGGGGGACCAGGTGTTGGTCCAGTAATCGCACGCGCACACTTGGCACCATTCTTGCCAAACCATCCGCTTGATTTAACAGCGGGACCAGAAACAGGTCCAGGTCCCATATCTGCAGCGCCATTTGGTTCGGCCAGCATCTTGCCGATTTCGTGGGCTTACATTCGTTTACTGGGGGGAGCAGGGGTAACTCATGCGACTCAGGTTGCGATCTTGTCTGCAAACTACATGGCTAAGAAGTTGGCACCTCACTATCCAGTTTTGTATACCGGCGAGAATGGATTGGTAGCGCACGAATGCATCTTGGATATTCGCGAAATAACTAAAGAGAGCGGCGTTAGCGTTGACGACATCGCAAAACGTTTAATGGATTTCGGTTTCCACGCCCCAACTATGAGCTTTCCGGTTCCAGGTACGTTAATGATCGAACCGACCGAATCCGAGGACATCAGAGAGATCCATCGCTTCATCGATGCGATGATCTCGATCCGCCAGGAAATTGCAGAGATCGCATCTGGAAAGGTCTCAATTGAGGCTTCAGCCCTGCGTAACGCCCCTCATACCGCCCTTGTGGTGACTTCAGATGACTGGCAGCGGCCATATAGTCGCCAAGAGGGTGGTTATCCAGCGCCGCTAGATGGCTTTATCCCTGGTGAATTAATCGGCGCTCGAATGAAATATTGGCCACCTGTTGGTCGTATCGACGGCGCCTTTGGTGATAGAAACCTAGTTTGCTCTTGCCCGCCTATAGAGTCATTTCAGTAATCGGCCGAATAGATCGTGTGGGGCAGGGCTTATTTAGTGTTACTTAACATAATGTAACTTATCGGCGTTAGGCCGAAAGGTACGAGATAGGCCCCAGCGGGTTGTTTGTAGCAAAGATTCCACGACGATCGCC
>JACCDW010438177.1_pt1 | contig 11891 bp, 5 predicted proteins | sample 7449781 | NCBI WGS metagenome assembly JACCDW01 (sample SAMN15323449, study PRJNA562643) | freshwater metagenome | isolation source: river surface water | place: USA:Blue River Watershed | collected 2017-08-18
GAGCAGAGTATGGAGGTAAGTTTTTATCAATACCACTTTCTCCAACAACAGCACTTCCACTTGTATTATAAGCATTTGAAGTAAGAGTAGAAACATTTCCTCTACCATCTCCTTGTGATTCTCCAACAAGAAAACCAGTAAAAGGTCCACTTGGATTTGCTATTGCAAACTGACTTCCAGCTCCTGGTCTGTGAGTATGTTCTACCACTACAGCATCAGCACTACCTGCAGCTGTGTTAATTGGATATTTATTACCAGTACCAACAACAAATCTGTCTGTTAAATTTGGAGTTTGTTGACCGGCAAGTTGACCTGATGAAATTGTAGAACCATTACATAACTGCCATCCAGGAGGAGTTGTGCTTCCAGACCACATGATAATTCCACCAACTGGAATAGTTCCATTTCCTGAAAATGCAGTTGCAGATACATTTCCACCAACTGTTAGAGTATTACCAGAATCACAGTAAAGATTTACACTTTGTTGATTATTACTACCAGGGCTATGAAGTCTAATATCACCTCCATTAAAAACTTTAATACCATCATCAACACCAGTTGTCTCTATAATTGTCGCAGATACATTTCCACCAACTGCTAAAACATTATTTCTATCACAGTAAAGATTTACACTTTCTGCATTACCAGGTCTATAAAGTCTAATATCACCACCATTAGCAACTCTAATACCATCATCACCACTCTGTGTCTCTACTCTAGAAAGATATAAAACACCATTATTATCGAGAGTCATTGAGTCTTGATCTGATACATTCCTCCAAGTATAGGAACCATCAGCACTTCCAAAATATGTTCTTCCATTGTTAGTAAAATTTAATCTATTCTTTCCATCGGAAGAAGTTATCCAAACATTTGTTGATCTAGATAAGAATCTATTATCAGATTCACTTTCCGTATAATAGCGACTATCTAAATCAACGGATCCAATAGCGGTAATATGACCGTAAGTATCTAAAGTAATATCTTGTATTACTGTTCCGTTAGAATTATCTACTGATACCTGGGATGATGTATCAGCGTGTGAAATTGTTACTGTTCCATTAGATGCTTGATTCGTAGTAAATGAACCATTAGTGATTGATATTCCATTACCTGAAGAGAGTGTTATTGTTGCATTTCCTACAGATGTAGTATTTACTGGAGTATAACCCAATGCATTTACAATTTCTCTAGAAGTTATGAAATCTTGAGTTCCATCTGCACGTAACATCTTGTAAGTTAGTGTTCCACTTAACACTAGACTTTCAGGATTGGTGGCTACAAATTTAGGTGATTTTATACCATCTAAATTTATAGCTTCTACTTCTCCCTTGAGTTCAAATCTACTATTTATTTCTGTTATACTAGTAGATGAATCAATTTTTGTTGTAAATAAAGTTTCTCCAATTCGAAGATTCTTTGCAACTCCAACACCACCAGAAACCACTAGTGCTCCAGTTGAAGTTGTAGTTGATTGTGTTGTTCCGTTAATACTTACTTTTGATGTATTGGTACTTGCCGCTAAATTAATCGTAGAAGCATTACCAAATGCATTCACAGTTTGAACTTGACTATTGAGAAGATTAAATGTAGATTGATTTGTAATTATATTTGAACCATTAATAGTTGTAATTCCACTGCTAGAAGTTAAAGCTAAGTTTCCATTAACATCTACTCTTATTTTCACGTCGGTATCAAAATTTTCATTGTTATATGAAACAGTAGTGAGTGGTGTTGCAAGTTTCCAAGAATATCCATCACTAGTATCAATACCAGCGTACCATCTTCTGTTTATATTATTAAATGTAGTATCCCAGGATAGAGCAACATCTCCAGAGCCGGATTGAGTTAATCTTAAATGAGCACCTCTTAAGTTTTCTCCGGAATTATTTTGGAATACTGTAATTGTTCCAGAAGTTCCAATTCTCAATCTTTCAGTATTATTTGATAATATTCTTACGTCTCCACCATTATCAATAGCATTAATGAATAGTGGTGTTGTTCCTCTATGAATTATAGAAGAACTTTGACTTCCAACACCAGAATTTCTAATTAATCTTAATCCATAATCAAAGGTAGAAGTATCATTATTTAAATCAATATATGAGGATTGGTTGGTATTACCTACTCCAAGTCTTAGAATTCTACTGTCTGTAATATATGCAGTAGAAATTCCAGGTACTCTATTTGTAGTGATAGCAACATTACCATTAACAACAGATAAACTATTATTGATGATAGTATTACCTGTTACTGAACTAATAGTTAAATCATTGAATTTATTATCAATAATATTACTACCAGCAATACCAACTCTAATATTTGCTAAATCAATTTTATCTGCATATAATGTTGGTGCTACTCCAAATTCATTTTTTTTATTGATATAAACATCTTTATAGAAAGATGATACACCAACCGTCTCAATTTGATTAAATTTAGATGTTCCTCTTTCGTGAATTTGAGTATAATTAGTTGCGATTCCTGTTGATGGATTGATCCCCAAGAAAGTCATTGTTCCATAAACATCAACATCTTCAAATCTTACATCACCCAGGTTAAATGCTTGAGTAAATGATACACTACCAGTAACTCTTAGGTTTTCAATCTGAGCAGTACCAGAAACATTTAACGGATATGTGTTACTAGGTGTAATTCCAATACCAACCTTATCTAATGTAAATGTTAGCTTATTTGGTTCGTTACTAATTAATCCCCACTGCCTCCATTCATTACTCTTATAAATATGACCTACGTAATTATTTGTTGGGTTTGAAATAAATGATATATCACCATTTGTTGGTTTTGGAATAGTTGATGAAGTTGGGGTTGATATTCCTACAGTAAATAATTTTTCTTGAGATACTGTACCTCTTATAAAGAGATTTCTTAATAATATACCTTCAGGGGAAAGATTAGTTACCCTCTTATCAAAATTTACTGGACCATAAAACTGAGAACTTTGATTATTATTTTCACCACCTTCTACAGTAATTCTACTTTTTACTAGAACTTCATCAAATAATCCACTTTGTGAATTTTGTAATTCTCCATTTGCATCATCTCCGGTAAATGTCAATATTGGAGCACCGACAATTGTTTGCTCTCCAGTGGTTGCAGAAACTTTAGTACTTCCAGTATAGAATTCACCAAGGTCATTCATTCCAGTATATACAATTGAGCCACCTTGCTCTCTTCTTGCTTGTGAATTAAGAACTTCAATATCTCCTAGAACTCTATCCTGTCTTTGTGGAATAGCTGTGGAGTAGTTACCCGGACCATAACCTAAGTATTCAAAAGTATGTCCAGAAGCTCTCATAAATGAAGGTCTTCTTGTTTCTACTGGAAGTACTCTTATTTTTCTAACAACAGAGCCAGAAACTGCAGAAATTCTTATTGTACCTAGTTGATTTCTTAAAACATTAAATGATGTGCTAGTTGGAGTACTAGCAATCCTCATAATCTCATTTCCAATAGTGATGAAATCTCCTCTCTTTAATCCAGCAGTAGTATCTACATTTAAAGAAGTTGTATTAATACTAATAGATGATGTTAATGTAAATGATAATCCAGAATATACATAACAAGCTCTAGAAGATAAGTTTTCTTCACCTCTACCTAAGTTTAATGCGTTTGAATTAATTCCATACTTAAGAATTTTTCCTGTAGATGGAGTTGTAGTTGTAGTAGCAATCCCAGCACCAACACTAAATGAGAATGTTGTGATTCCAATAACTTCATTAACAATATAATCTTTATTATTATAAAATTCTAGATTAGATTTGGTAAACTTAAATTTATTACCAATGGATAGTCCGTGAGGATAAGATGTAGTAACTGTTGTAATTCCTGTAGTTAAATCGCTCAAAATCATTGAGCTTATTCCAACACCTTTTGATGCAATATAACCAATTGGAACTATTCCGTTTGTATTAGAAGTATATGTAGGTACTCCTTCTGGAACATAAATCGTTACTGATTTTTTATTTGGTACTGCTATAATTTCATAAATTCCATTTAAATCTGTTGAATGGAATCCAGAAAGTTCTAATCCGTCACCAATATTATTGTTTATCTCAGTTACTTGGACTAGAGCATTGGTAACTGATCCTCCCTGAACTCCAAGTTGCTCTCCAACAGTATGTGCTGCACCTACGTCTACTAATCTTAAGCTATTAGTATTAATAGTGCCGGTTCCAGTTGTAGAATATCTACAAGTAGCATCTTCTTCATTAAATTTTACGTCTATTAGGTTTGCTGAGTAAATCGTGGTATTTAGAGGATATCCAGCTCCAGAAGAAATTACGTTTACAGATTTAATAGAGTTTAATTTATGTTCTACATCAGTAGATAAAGTTAAAGTTGTATTACCAACACCACTGATAGTAATATTAGTAATTCCAAATCCTACTCTATTGTTTTTATTAAATTCGTTAATTACCTCAAGAGTTAATGATTTTTTCTTATCATCAGTTATTACATTACCAACTACTTTTAAATCTGCGTAACTAATAGTGGCATTTGGATTTGATGTAGGATTATCTCTATCAACTTGTGGATATAAATTTCTAATATCTTGATTAAAATACTTCGATGATAATCCATATCCAACATTATTACTAATTCCTATAGAAGATGATAGTACAATAAGATGATAAATTCCATCCTGACCTTCAGTTCCAGGAACGTGTTCTCTTATGGTGTCTACTCTATAAATGTAAAAATTATTTTTATAAGACTGTCTTGATACTAAAGGTAACGCATTTCTTTGTTGTGTTGTTGTTCTTTGATTAATATTATTTGTAAAAGTTCCTGGATTTGTTTTAACGCCTTCAAGTTGATATGTGAATGTTCTTGATGATGGTATTGAAAGTACCGGGTAATCTCCATTATAACTACTAACAATTCCAACCCCAGATGGATTGTTTGTACTTCTTACTGATTGAACCTTTACTACATCTCCAACAATTAAATTATGTGGTAACTCAGTAGTAATTGTAACTGTTTGTTTATTGTTGAGAATTGAACCAGCAGAAGCATTTACAATAACTTTTTCATTTCTCAATTCAGTTGAATTTAAAAGTTGAGTACCATCACTAATACTTATTGTACTGATAGCTACATTTTTACTTTCTTGTAAAATATATCCAGATTGTGGTGCTTTTGCATTAATATATTCTTTTGGTATAACATAACGAAGTTTATATAATCTTTCATCAATAGGTCTATTCTCTTGTATCCTTTTTATAAATGTAAATGGAGTTGCATCTCCAAATGTAGCTATGTTGATAGTTGATACTATATCATATATTTTATTTACTGATCCAGATTGGGCAGTAAAGATATACCAAGATTTATTTCCTTCATCCCACTGAATTGGATGGCCAAATTCTCCTGCAATTTTATCACTTACAGTACTAATTACAGAAATAGTTCCTCCATTGTTTCCTATATTTGTGATCTCTACACCTGATAATGCATCATTTAAAGTTGAAGCAAGCTTTATTTGATTAATTCCAAGAGTTATATCAACAGTATTTGTAATTGTATAATATACTTTATCAATCTCTAATCCTTCTGGAGCTTGAGCGTTATCGCTAAAAATTCTTACCTTTTCTCCGGAAAATAATTTATGATTTCCAGTAAGTGTTAATACATTATTTGAAATATTATTAACAATTCCAGTTCTAGCAACATTATATGTTTTTTTAGATATTAACCCCTCACTTTCATCTGGAGTAGTCATATAAATTGGGGTGGAATATGAAGATTGACTTTCATTTCCAGTAATAGTTAAATATAATTTATCTCCTTCTCTTGCACCTATTCTATATCCATTAACTTGAGATAGGGGTACTACATCCTTACTATTATATCCAAAAATATAAAGTTTATTTGGGTCTGCAATAGATTGAATTTTACCAATATCTAAAGGTAGCCAAGATACCTCATCCTCTTCTTCTACCAATTCTCTTGGAGGAATTATATGAGTAATATATCCAGTATCATCTCTATCAAATGAAGTTTTCTTAAATCCTATACTATTAAGTGAGGTAGCACCAAAGTTTGAGTTTGAGTTGGTGATACTCATATCAGCACCACTTTCAGTTAAGAAATGTTTTGCATAACCAATAGCAAAAACTGATACTGCCTGAATAAAAGCATCATTAGAACACCTAATATGATAATTCTCAAATTCGGGTTTAAATATTGCTCTTGAGTTTTGATATAATGGTCTTAGTTGACTTACTGTGGGAAGTGTAATATTATCGTAATATACTCCATTATCATAAATCAAATATGCATCATTATCTTTCTGTAGAGAAACTCCGGTAAACTGAGCCACGACCATAGATTTAAATCCATCTGCTCTCGCACCATCAGCCCACATACCACACATACCATATACTGAACGTATAGAGCAGTTGAAGATATATGGTGATGATGAACTTACAGTATCACTTTCTACAGATACTGTAGCAACATCAAAAGTATTTGAATCTGGTAATACTTCACTTGGAATTGTAGTGGTTACAAACGTAAATGTATTAATACCAACAACTTCTCTTACTGTAAATGATCCATTATATGCAGTTGGAGATTCAGTAATACCTCTAATTACAATAGGAGTATCTACTGCGAAATTATGAGGCTTTTCAATTTTACTTTGTAAGTCAGCAGTAGTTACAGTAATGACGCTATTATCACCAGTACCATCACCATTACCAGCGCGAATACTTGAAATTCCTAGAGGATTTTCTTGAAGTGGACCTACAATTCTAAATTCATTAACATTAGGCTCAAAATCTAGATTTGCTGGGAAATCTTCAATTCCTCTACCAGAAAGACTATCATATGCCCTAGCAATTTTATAATAATACATTTCTAGGTCGGTTAGATCAGTTTGGTCTTGACCCAATCTAACCTTATTTACACCATCGGCATAAACAAATGATGTTAATTTGTGGTGAGAGAATTTTGGAACGTGTTTAGTATCAGTATAATTTTTATATGCAAATTTTGTTATATCTGCATCAAAGAAGGTAAATTGTGAAAAGTAGCAACTACCTGTCACATTAAAAATACTTGAAACTTCTACATCTTGACTTAATGGGTCTGGAACATATAGAGGTCTAATTTTAGTCTTTCTTAAGTCTTGACCTACTATAGAAGTACCTCTTGGTAAAATTATACCACCATTAACTGAGTTATACTTATATAAGTCATTATTTGGATCGAATATATCAAAATTAGTATTCTCCCCAAAAGGTTGTAGACTAGATGTAGTCCAAGTATCTTTTCCAGTTCTTTTCTTATATACGGCAGATCCACTAATATTTTGTATACTATATCCAGGTCTATTATCAATATAATGTGTTCCAGAAGAAACTATAATCGTAGTTCTATCATTTCTATCGTTATTTCTTCCAGGAACATATGAGTAGAGAGCAGCCTCTAATAAACAACGCTGGAGGCTAGAAAATGGGCGGAGGGGACTAGTTCCTCTATTTTCTATACTATCTGTAGAATCAAAGTTTGACGGGTCTACATAAAGTTGAACTCCAGTAGGATTTGAACCCAGATTTTCTAGTCTAGAGAGTGACATTTATATTAAGATACTAGTCTACATATGTTCTATTTAGTAAGTAAAATAGTATTAAAAAAGAGACCCATAAGGTCTCTAAAATCAAACAAAATCTGGAACAATTTCTCCTCGAAGTTCAGCTAGCTTTGCTGTTGCTAGACTTTCAACTACAGTCCAATATAGCTCACCACTCATCATATTTTCATCCGTAAATGAAGCTGCTACATCCTCTTGTAGTCCAGTTAGCTCATTTAGAAGTTCTTTAGAAATTTGCATAAAGTAATTTCGATGACCCAATTAGTCTACCATAGGTACGACAGGCTGTCAAGTGTCCTGAATTAGAGAAATTTAACTTCTCAAGAATTAACATCTACAGAGTATGTCAATTATGAATGTGGAGTGGAATTAAGTCTAAATGGTGGTGTTTACAATTTAGAATCTGCTATGAAGTTTCTAGAAAATCAATAGAATTTTATTGACTTTTATTACTATCAATATGGTATTGACCTTTTGGATATCTTATTTCTTTCATCTCGTTAGTGCCTGGAGTTGAGCATTTGGAAGTCGTTTTGGGAAGTATGTGTGACGACGTATAGTTCCATTTAAGGGAGTTGACCCAAGATTTATAGATGATCCTATTCTTAATATATTTTGAGCTTTAGTGTCAAATTCAATTTTTCTATTTGAGTTTGTTGTTACTACAGAGTTCCCATCAATAGATGAAGTCATTAGTGAAGAGTAAGTATCATATGAAACTGATGATTTATATGATTTATTATTTGTTATTGTAATTCCACTATTTGTTATTTCCCCACCGATTGCAGGAAAATATGAAAATCTTGAAAAATCTGCAAATGTTATAAAGTAATCAAAACTACCTCTACCTCCTGCACCAAATGAAAACTGTGGATAATTTATATTAGCATTATTTGGAATAGGCCAGGAACCATCAACAAAAAATGTACCTTCATTAAAATTAAAGAAATCACTAAAATTCTTACCAGTTATTCGAGCATCATCTGCTGCTCTGGTTCTTGTGGAACCTACAGTTGGTATATAGGATGTTGGGAATGCTCCTTGTTCTAGTTGCCAAGCATCTGAGTAGACTATAGTTCCAGCTGGTCCAGGATGTCTAAGTACAAATCCAACAAAACTTGCTGAGGTTGGAGTATAAGTAACGTATATTCTTTGCCATCTGTCAACAAGTGACATATTAGCTCTACCTATAACCATATTCGTCACTCCTATACCCTCTGCAGTTATTACTACCTCAGATGACATTCTTGAAGCTTGAGTTGATGGTATGTAAAGATAGAAACTTGCAGTAAAAGTATTATTCAGTTCTCCTGCTGTGTGAAAATAACCATAGTATCCTGCATTTGAATCTCCAATTTGAGAACCTTTTGTATGTTTGGCTGAAAATCCATTTGGTCCAATAAAAACATCATTAGAAACCACCATAGATTGTCCATTTGCCTTATATGGAATTATAGCATTTGTTGGATCACTCCCTATCGTACCAACAACGTCTGAATTTGGTAGTAAATTAGTTCTAGACTCTTCAATCAATAAACCCAAACTTTCTCCAGTTACAAAATCATGATCAAATCTTGCTTCATTCACTCCAGAAACTTTCATTAATCCATCAGCACCTACATAAGACCCACCAGATGCTCTAGTAAAAGTAATTCTAGGATCTAAGGTTTTAGTTCTTGCAAAATTTAAATCCAGAGTTGGTCTAACTTCTGGATAGTTTAAATCTGTAGTAGTTGCAGAAAGTAGAAATTGATCGATACTCATAATATCAAGTTGTAGTTATGCTATATCTCCATCCAGATGGAGTTCTAATGTATAGACGATTATTTAAGGTATCAAAAATTAATGGTGCTTCTCCAGGAGGAATTGCAGAAGTGACTCCTGTGGGTGGTCCAGAACAAGTTGGAATACATAAGAATCCTTCAGTAGCAGTAGTTGCTAATGATGTACCTGATCCTACAAATATATTTCCACCATTAGGTTGAAGAGTTAAATTGGTGAAAGGATTTGTGGTTCCTGATGTTGGGAAATTATCTGCCGTTGTTGTACTTGCAACTCCAACAGGAGATTGTATAGATCTTACAGTAATTCCAGAGGAGTTCATAAATGCCAGTTCTCCTAGCATTCCATTAGTCGAAATTTGTGCTGGAGAACTGCCAATTAAACTAGCCATAATAGATATCTCTAGTGTAACTTACGTTATTAACTATTCTATTTATAACTCCGTATAAAACATTATATTCTCTTTGCAATTCTGCACAAGAAACACCTTCATTATGTTTCCGTCTAATATCTTTAACCTGTTCTACAGTAAATACATCTTTACTTGGTAATGGTTTGTATTTCTCGTGTTCTCTTCTATGAAGTTGATTTTCAGAGTTGCTAACCCATTTGAGGTTTCCAACAAAATTATTTAATTTATTTCCATCTATATGTGCTACTACAAAGTTTGGATTTAGTGGAAGACCAATAAAAGTAATTGACACCAATCTATGTGCTGTTATATACGTTTTTTCTTTATTTTCATATAAAACAAATTGTTTATATCCAGGACCAGTTATTTTTGGACTTAATAATTTTCCAACATTTTGATGTCGATTTCTATTGCATAATTTACACCTTCTAACTTCACCATAATTGGATACTTCATAATCTGGATTTCCATAAACAACTCTCCACTCTTCTTCTGTAGGCCATTCTGTAACTGGTTCTGGATATAATTCCAGCAATAATGATTTAGCATCTCTTATTGCTCGTCCCAATTCACTTTTATTATCGTGTAATCCACAAATCCTCATTAAATGAGTCTTTATTAGTTCTAATTCAGTTTCTTTATCCATAATAAGTTTCAATTTATAAAAATTAAAAGAATGTTCTTTGTGGATTTTGTGGAGTAACCAAATAAGGTTCTAACTCAACAGGTAGAGGAATTTCCGGTTTATTACCATAAATCGTTCTATAGTTATAATGATATCCTTCAATTTGAGTTGGTGGTGTAACTATAGTAATTTCACCAGTTTCTGGATTAGTCTCATAAACTCCATCATCATTATAAAGAACTCCAACTTCATCGATTGCAAAAGTTTCAGTTTGAGTTGCTACTTCTAATGAGTCTAGTGGATCATTAGTTTCTGGATCATATGGAGTATATGTGTGTTCTGGAATTGTTGAGAATACTTGAGTTGCTTCTTCTTTGGAAGCAAATTTTAGGAAATAATCAGTTATCATATTTATATGTGATTTATTTGGTATTTATGATGTTAATGACTGAAGTTGACTTTCTTTTAATGGATATGGATAATAAGTTAATCTAGAAATAGTTGAGTTTAGATGTAAAACAGAGGTTGATGTTAATCTAGCCGAACCTATTCCCATAATATTTCTAGTAACACTATCTATTTTACAAACAAAATCTTTTCCAATTAAAGCTCCATTTACATAAAAATATGAATTATTATTTGAAAGTGTTGTCGCCAACTTAACTGCAGATTTTAGTGGTGCTGGAGTAGTAAAATCTACATGTCCTATTACATTGTTTTCAACCACTGATGTTCCAACCCTGTATACTCCTCCTGTTGAATTAATTGGTGGTTGATAGTGATTTATTCTATTGCCATCATCTACTGAATTAGTTATATTAAAAATTCTAGGAAAAATATTATTTGTGGATGGAGCAACAATATGACTAGTTACTATTGAATAATCAGTCTGTTTATAAAAATCACTAAAATTCTTACCAGTTATTCGAGCATCATCTGCTGCTCTGGTTCTTGTGGATGCTTGTGTTGGTATATAGGATGTTGGAAAAGAGCCTACTTCTAATTGAGCACCCCAGACGTAAAGTCCCTCCTGGGAGGATGGATTTGTGAATATCCCACCTAGAGTTCCAGAAGGCCACACTTGAGATAGTCTTAAATCAAAATAACTACCAGCGATGGGATTTGAAGTTGTTGTAAAAGTTATGGATGCTCTATACCAACCATTACCATAATATTCTAATTTTTGTGTGGATGATAACGATGTAGACCCCATTAAAAACTCGCCTGTTTCTAAATTAATCCTCATAGAAGCAATTTTATCAACATTTTCGAGAATTAGAAAAGTTAAATATTTTATTTCAGCAGATTTTAAAAACCAAGATACTGTGTAAGTAGTTGATGGTAGATATGAAAATATCCTCCTTAACACACCATTAGTGATAACATAATTAAATTTATTTGCGGTTAAAGTTCCATCTGGAGCGATAGTAGCACTACTAGAAATAACTGTA
>JACCDW012117621.1_pt1 | contig 11890 bp, 11 predicted proteins | sample 7449781 | NCBI WGS metagenome assembly JACCDW01 (sample SAMN15323449, study PRJNA562643) | freshwater metagenome | isolation source: river surface water | place: USA:Blue River Watershed | collected 2017-08-18
GAGAACAAGATTCGTGAGGCCATTGGCGTGGCCTTGTTGCCCGACGGCGCTGAGCTCGAAGAGGAAGAGGCTTGACCTCAGACCCCGAGGGTTTGCGAGTCCCGGCGCCGCAAGGCCCAAGCCTCAAAGCGCGGGCCTTGCGCCTCTTGAGCCTGCGCGAACAATCGCGCGCAGAGCTCGAGCGCAAGCTACGCCCCCATGCCGAGAGCCCCGAGGCCTTGCAAGCGGTTCTCGAATGGCTCGCCGCCAAAGATTTGCAGAGTGAAGCGCGCACAGTCGAGTGGGTGGTGAACCAGCGTGCCGCCAAATTGGGCACGGCACGCGTGCGCGAAGAAATGCGACAGCGCGGCTTGGCGCCGCAAGCCATGGCGGAGGCTCTCGATGCACTGCGCCAGACCGAATACGAGCGTGCGCGCCAAGTCTGGCAACAAAAGTTCGGCACCGTGGCCGACTCGCCGCAGGCACATGCCCGGCAAGTGCGTTTTCTGGCCAGCCGAGGGTTTGCGCCCGAGGTGATCCGTCGCGTCGTGCAGGACCGCGACGACGCTTAACTCACAAGCCCAGCATGAGGCGCAGGTTTTGCACGGCCGCCCCGCTCGCGCCTTTGCCCAAATTGTCCAGACGTGCGATCACCACCGCATGACGGTGGGTCTCGTTGCCAAACACGCGAATCTCGAGTGCGTTGGTGTCGTTGAGGGCAGTGGCGTCGAGCTTGCCGTTCTCGGTGGGCTCGCAAACCTTCACTTCACTCTGCGGCAAGGCCGCGTAGTGCGCCTGCAAGGCGTCATGCAAATCACGCGCGCGGGGCCGCGCGGGGAGCGCATCCAGATGCAAAGGCACCTGCACCAGCATCCCTTGTCGAAAATTACCCACCGTGGGCACAAACAATGGCCTGCGTTGAAGGCCTGTGCAGGCCATGATTTCCGGCAGGTGCTTGTGCTCCAAGCCAAGGGCATAGGCCTCAAACAAGGGCGCGCGACCCGCCTCGTAGTCTTCAATCATCGTACGGCCTCCCCCGGAGTATCCGCTCACCGAGGGTAACGCGAGTGGGAAGTCCGGCGGAATCAGGCCGGCATCCACCAAGGGTCGCACAATGGCAATGGCGCCGGTGGCATAGCAGCCGGGGTTGGCCACGCGCGCAGCTTGCGCCACGGCATCGCGTTGTCCAGAACAAAGCTCCGGAAAGCCGTATACCCACCCGGGTGCCACACGGTGCGCGGTGGACGCGTCAATGACGCGGGGCTTGTGGCCTGGCAACGCGTCGATCATGGCCACAGATTCGCGTGCCGCCTCATCGTGCAAGCACAGCACGACCAAGTCTGCCGAGGACATGATGGCCTGTTTGGCTGCGGGGTCCTTGCGCAAAGCGGGATCGATGCGCAGCAACTCGACCTCGGGCATCAGGGCCAAACGCTCGCGAATTTGCAAGCCGGTGGTACCGGCCTCGCCGTCGATGAATACTTTGTTGGACATGGTCTTGGCGGTTGAAAAAGGGAGCGCGCTGATCACGCTTTGTAAGCCAAGCAAAAGATTAGCGCATGTCCCCATGATACAGTTCAAACGGCGGTTCGCCCGTTGGAAGATGCTGCCTTTGGCGCGGCAAATGGGTGTTTTTTTCTACCGAACCTTAAGAGAGACCTCATGAAGATTCACGAGTACCAGGGCAAGGAAATCTTGCGTCAGTTTGGTGTGCCGGTGCCGCGTGGCATTCCCGCGTTCACCGTGCAAGAGGCGGTGGAAGCCGCGCAAAAGTTGGGCGGCCCGGTATGGGTGGTCAAAGCCCAAATTCACGCCGGTGGCCGCGGTAAGGGCGGTGGCGTGAAAGTGGCCAAGTCCATTGACCAAGTCAAAGAGTTGGCCGGTCAGATTCTGGGCATGCAGCTCAAAACGCACCAGACGGGCCCCGAAGGCCAGAAGGTGCGTCGCCTCTATATCGAGGACGGAGCCGACATCCAGAAAGAATACTACGTCTCGGTCGTGACCGATCGTGCCAGCCAGAAGGTGGCCTTCATTGCCTCAAGTGAAGGCGGCATGGACATCGAAGAAGTGGCGCACAGCACCCCGGAGAAGATCGTGACCGAATTGGTCGATCCCCTCACCGGTCTGGGCCAAGCCCAAGCATTGAAAATCGCCAAGGCCATTGGCCTGAGCGGTGCATCGGCCGATCAAGCCGCCGACGTCTTCCAAAAGCTCTACAAGTGCTACATGGACACCGACGCTTCGCTGGTGGAAATCAACCCGCTCAACTGCGACAGCAAGGGCAACATCATCGCCTTGGACGCCAAGTTCAACTTTGACAGCAACGCCCTCTTCCGTCACCCTGAAATCGTGGCTTACCGCGACCTCGACGAGGAAGACCCCGCCGAAGTGGAAGCTTCCAAGTTTGACCTCGCCTACATCTCGCTCGATGGCAACATCGGTTGTTTGGTCAACGGCGCGGGCTTGGCCATGGCCACCATGGACACCATCAAACTCTTTGGCGGCGAGCCGGCCAACTTCCTCGACGTGGGCGGCGGCGCTACCCCTGAGAAAGTGACCGAAGCCTTCAAGATCATGCTCAAGAACCCCAAGGTCAAGGGCATTTTGGTCAACATTTTTGGCGGCATCATGAAGTGCGACACCATCGCCACGGGCGTGATCACGGCCTGTAAGGCGGTCAACCTCAATGTGCCCCTGGTCGTGCGCATGAAAGGCACGAACGAAGAGCTTGGCAAGAAGCTGCTGGCGGAATCGGGCTTGCCCATCATCTCGGCCGACACCATGGCTGAAGCTGCGACGAAGATCGTCGCAGCCGTGAAGTAAATGACTTTGTTTGTCGTGACAAGCAAATAACGGACTAGGAAACACCATGTCGATCTTCATCAATAAAGACACCAAAGTCATCACCCAGGGCATCACCGGCAAAACCGGTCAGTTCCACACCGAGAAGTGCATCGAGTACGCCAACGGCAAGAACTGTTTTGTGGCTGGCGTGAACCCCAAGAAAGCCGGCGAGAAAATTTTTGACGTGCCGATCTTCGCCAGCGTCAAAGACGCCGCCAAGAACACCGGCGCCACCGTCTCGGTCATCTACGTGCCGCCCGCGGGCGCTGCGGCGGCCATTTGGGAGGCCGTGGAGGCCGACCTCGATCTGGCCATTTGCATCACCGAGGGCATTCCCGTCAAGGACATGCTTGAAGTGCGCAACAAAATGCGCGCCAAGGAAGCCGCAGGCGGCAAGAAGACCCTGCTGCTGGGCCCCAACTGCCCTGGTCTCATCACCCCGGACGAAATCAAGATCGGCATCATGCCGGGTCACATTCACCGCAAAGGCCGCATTGGCGTGGTGTCCCGCTCGGGTACCCTGACCTATGAAGCCGTGGCCATGCTCACCGAAGTGGGGTTGGGCCAATCCAGCGCCGTGGGCATTGGTGGCGACCCCATCAACGGCTTGAAGCACATCGACGTCATGAAGGCTTTCAACGACGACCCCGATACCGACGCCGTCATCATGATTGGTGAAATCGGGGGTCCTGACGAAGCCGAGGCCGCACGTTGGGTCAAAGCCAACATGAAAAAGCCCGTCGTCGGCTTCATCGCGGGCGTCACCGCCCCTCCCGGCAAACGCATGGGCCATGCCGGCGCCCTCATCTCTGGAGGTGCTGACACCGCCGACGCCAAACTCGCCATCATGGAAGAGTGCGGCTTCGTCGTCACCCGCAACCCCTCCGAGCTCGGAAAGTTGTTGAAAGCGCAACTCTAATTCTCAGGGGACAGATCTTTAGCTCTGTCCCCTGCTGATGAAGAGGGGACAGTTCTTCAGCTCTGTCCCCTTCGCATTGAGTGCAGACCGACCTTCCGCGCTGTCTACCCCGGCACTTCCACTTTTCCCCAGCCCCACTTCCACCGTGACGAGGCTTCCTGCCTAGAATGAATGGTTTTTCTTGTGAAAGAAACACCATGGCCAATTCACTTCTATCGCCGCGTGTACGCGGCTTTACCCTCATCGAGTTGATGGTGGTGCTTGCCATCGTCGGTCTTTTGGCGTCGGTGGCCGTTCCGGCTTACCAGGACTATTTGGTGCGCGCGCGCGTGAGCGAAGGCCTGTCCTTGGCCAACGGCGCCAAGATGGCGGTCATGGATAACCTGGCCAGCGGGGCGCTCTCGGCGGACGAGGGTTACCGCAAAGGCTATGCTGCACCGGCCGCTACGCGCAACGTCAAGGGCATCGCCATTGATAAAACCAATGGCGTCATCACCATTGAAACCTCGTCCAGTGCGGGCAACGGCACCCTTTTGCTCGTGCCCTTTACCGACAACGAGGGCACATTTTCCGCCCTGCCCGCGCCAAACGCAACGGATTCGGTGGCGCCGGGGGTGGTGCAGTGGCGCTGCATTGTCAAAGGCAGCACCCCTGTGGCGGGCGTCAGTCCCCCCGACAACGCGCTCGCGGCCAAATACGCTCCCGCCGAATGCCGTTAATTGACCGCGTGGGCCGGATCACGCTAAGGCGCGTCTCATGACGCATCTGCCCACGCGCGCCTTTTTGGTGTTGTGTTTGCTGCTCCCTTGGCTCAACCCCTTCGCGCCACCGCCCTCGACGTCGATTTGGCCGCTGTTGTTGAGCTGGATGCTCAGTGCCTGTGCGCTGGTGCTGGTGGCCGATGTGCCTGCACCCCGCTGGCGTGCGTCACCTCGCCAATGGGGTTGGGGCGCGGTGTTGCTCCTGAGTGTGGCTGTCTCGGTCATCAGGGTTCCCGAGGTGAACGACCGCGCCCTGACGGCAGGGCTGGTGATGGCTTTGGCGTGCGTGGCGGCCATGGCGGTGGTGGGCTATCGCCTGCACGCGTGCACGCCTAGCGCCTGGCGGCTCTTGGCTCAGGTGTGGCTCGCCGCTGCCCTGATCAGCTGTGGCTTGGGCTTATTACAGTATTTGGATCTGGCGCATCTGGCGGCGCCCTGGGTGAATCAGTCTGCCTATGGCGACGCCTTTGCCAACTTGCGACAGCGCAACCAGTTTGCCAGTCTGACCAGCTTGGGCTTGGTGGCCTTGTTGGCGCTGGTGTGCACGGAACGCGGGGAGCCGACCCGCTGGGGCCGCCTATGGCCATGGCTCGCGCTCCAACTCCTGGCCATGGGGGCTGCAGCTTCTTCCTCGCGCACGGGCGGGGTGCAATGGGTGGTGGTGGTGCTCTTCACCCTTTGGTGGTGTACGCGACGCCCGGGCCAGCGCATACGTTGGCAGCTCGCTTTGGCCGCGCCCCTGTGTGTGGTGTTGTGGTCGGTGGTGCTGCCTCTGCTGGCACAGTGGTGGGATCCCGCTGGCGGCGCTGCGCAAAGCTTGCTGGGCCGAGTCACGGGTAGCAGTGGCGACTACGCCGCCTGTGCGAGTCGGCGCGTGCTCTGGGCCAACGCCTGGGCCCTGGCGGCCGCACGGCCCTGGTGGGGCTGGGGGTGGGGCGAGTTGGACTATGCGCATTTCAGCACGGACTATGCGGGGCCACGGTTCTGCGATTTGCTCGATAACGCGCACAACCTTCCCTTGCATCTGGCGGTCGAGTTGGGCTGGCCCCTCACGCTCCTGTTGATCGGCAGTGTGGCGGTCTGGCTTTGGCGTGCCGCACCTTGGCGCGCGCACCACCCCGCCGCCACGCTGGGCTGGGGGGCGATCGGGGTGCTGGCCATTCACAGCTTGCTGGAATACCCCCTCTGGTATGGCCCCTTCCAAATGACCTTGGGGCTGGCGCTGGGCTTGCTCGCCTCGCAAGCGGCGAGTGCGCGGGGCACGCCGCCGGTGGCGCCGGCGCAAGGCCGAACCGTGCCTTGGTTGATCATGGGCAGTGCCCTCTTTGCGGCGGCGCTCTATGCCGCGTGGGATTACCAACGCGTGAGCCAGATCTACCGACCCGCGGCCGCACGCGATGCGCGCTATAGCGATGCCCCACTGGCGCACGCCAAAGCCTCTTGGTTGTTTCGCAACCAAGCGGACTTCGCCGAACTGGTCACGGCCCCCCCGGTGAGTGAGGAGAATGCCGCCGCATTGGGGCCGTTGGCCGAGCGGCTTTTGCATTACTCGCCCGAGCCCCGCGTGGTGGATCGGGCCATTGCGGCGGCCAAAGCGCGGGGGCAAGAGGCGCTGGCCCAACGCTGGCAAGCGCAACGCGACGCTATTGAGAAAGCTGGGCGTTAACGCGGTGGCGCTGCTTCGCGCTCCTGCAGCTCCATGAGCTTGAGGTACTTGTAGTAGGTGCTCTCGGCGTTGTAGATGGCCAGCATCCAGCCATAACGGCCATCGAGAAACCCGCGCCGAAAAACCAGGGTGCGTACGAAGGCCCACAGGCCGTGCCAGAGGGCCTTGGCAAAACTGCCCTTCACGCCACGCGCGGCGAGGTCACGCGCGTTGCCCGTGCTGTAGCGATCGAGCTTCTCCAGCACATCGTGCAAGTCGCGATAGCTGTAGTGGATCAGGCTCTCACGCAGGCGGGCCTGACGGCCTTGGACGGTCATATTGGCATGCAGAAAGTGCGTGGTGAAGCCCGCTTTGTCGCGCTTGACCAGCCGCAGGGTGTAATCCGGACGCCACCCGCCATGGTGAATGAAGTGGCCGCATAGGGATGAAAGGCGGGGGATGCGATAGCCATCGGCGCGCGGATGGGCGATTTCGCGCAAGATCTCCGCCTGCAATTCGGGCGAGATGCGCTCGTCTGCGTCAAGCGACATGACCCACTCCGAGCGCGCCAGCGCAATTCCTCGGTTTTGCTGCGGGCCGTAGCCCGGCCAATCGGTGATGTGCACGGTCGCGCCGTGGGCGCGCGCGATGGCAGCGGTGTCATCGGTGCTGCCGGAATCGAGCACGAGGACTTCATCCGCGAAAGCGGCTGAATCGACGCAAGCGCCAATGTTGTGCGCCTCATTTTTGGCCGCAATGTAGATGGTCAGGCTGGTCACCACGTAAGTGTAGCGCCAGTGTGTGCCAGCGCGGCCCTTTGCGCGCTGTCAGGCGCCATGGAAGCAAAGCGGCTAGCACGCCACCGAGTCACGGTAGAGGAACGTTTCTGCTAGCCGCTAGGGCTGAATGACGGGATAGGCCTCGAAGGTTTGCTTGATCAGCGCGCGCAGCCAAACCAGGGCGGGTTCGTGGTGAAACTGGGGGTGCCAGTATTGGTTGATGGCGAAGTTGGAGAGCTCGACGGGCGGGGTGACGGATTTCACGATGCCGTAGCGACCATAAACATTGGCCAACTCTTGGGGCACGGTGGCAATGAGGTCGGGGTGTTGCTCGATGAGGAGGGGCACGATCAAAAAGTGCGGTGTGCGGACCAACACCTTTCGCGTGATGCCTTTTTCCTCCCAGACATTGTCGTAGTCCAGGTTGCGCTTGCCGGTGAGCGTGACCACGATGTGGGGGCTCGATTCAAACTGACGCAAGCTGATCTTGTGTCGAATTTTCGGATGGTTGACGTGCACGATGGTGGCAAAGCTGTGCATGAACAAGCGCTGCTTGTATAAACCTTCGGGCGCCGTGCGATAGGACCCAATGGCCAAATCGGCCTCACCCGAGGCGAGCAAGCCTTCGATTTGCTCCGCAGGCACCTGCAAGGTGCGCAAGGTGCAATGCGGGGCACGGCGTCGCAATTGGCGCAGGAGCCCCGGCAAAAAGACCAGTTCGCCCATGTCTGTGATGCACAGGGTGAATTCCTTGCGCGAGGCGCTCGGGTCAAACCCCGCCTCACTCAAAATGCCTTGCCGCACCACCGCCATCACCTCCAAGACGGCGTGACGTAATGACTCGGCCTTGGGGGTGGGGGCCATGAGGTTGCCCGACTTCACAAACAAGGGGTCCTCAAAATAAAGGCGCAAGCGGTTGAGGGAATGGCTCATGGCGCTTTGGGTGAGGCCCAAGCCGTGGGCGGCGCGGGTCACACTTTGTTCGCGAAACATCGCCTCCAAAACCGCGATCAGATTCAAGTCAAGCGAGTCGATATGCATGAAATTCATTTTATCTATGAATCAAATGCGGTTGACGCATACCTTGCGCGCCCCTAGTCTTGAGGCTGGACCTGTGAGGAGTGGAGCGATGTGGTTGCGCAACTGTTGGTATGTCATTGCCTGGGATCACGAAATCCCTTCCCATGACGAGGAGCGGCTCTTCACGCGTAAGGTGCTCAACGAGCCCATCATGGTGTACCGCCGGCAGGACGGAGAGATGGTGGCCATGGCCGATAAGTGCTGCCACCGCCATGCGCCGCTTTCGGTCGGGCGCCGCGAAGGCGACGCCATTCGTTGCGGCTACCACGGCATGTTGTTTGACGCCACGGGGCGTTGCATTGAGATTCCGGGGATTGAGCGTGTGCCGGCCCAAGCCTGTGTCAAAACCTATCCTTTACAGGTGAAAAACAAATGGGTGTTTGTGTGGATGGGTGAGCCCGAGCGGGCCGACCCCCAAATGCTGCCGGACAACTTCTCCTGCGACCATCCGGATTGGGTGAACCTCCCGGGCTATATGCACTATGACACCCCCTATTTGCTGATTGCCGACAACCTGCTCGACTTCTCTCACCTGAGCTATGTCCACGCCAAAACCCTGGGAGGCTCGCCCGCCATCGCTCAGGCACGGCCGCAGGTCGAACGCGTGACGTCCAACGGCCAGCGCGGCGTGAAGGTCTCCCGCTTCATCGATAACGTGCCAGCCCCGCCTTTCTACCAGCGGTTTCGCCCGTTTGATTCCCCGCTCAACCGCTGGTTCGTGTATGACTTTCTGTTTCCGTCGACGCTGCTCATGAGCTCGGGCGGCCGCCCCGTGGGAGACTCCCCCGACGATGACCGGCGCGCGGTTCGTCTCCACAGCTGCCAGACCCTGACGCCAGAGACTGAAACCAGCACGCACTATTTCTTTCAGCAGTCGCATCCTGCGGGCGTGTCAGATCCCGCGGTCAAACAAAGCATTTATCAGTCCCTGGTCGAAGCCTTCAACGAAGACCGCGACATGATCACCGCGCAATTTCGCAACCTCGCCCCCGGAGCCGAGGCCGACATGTTGCCCTTGCACTTTGATGTGGCTCTGGTGCAGTTTCGCAAGATGCTGCAAGACGCCGTGGCCGCGGAGCAAACCTGATTTTTCGGTCGATCACAACTTCACAGGAGACAAACCATGCACACCATCCCCTCCCTCACGCGCCGCATGGCGCGCGCCTTGCTCGGCTTCGGTCTGGCTTTGGCGTTGCCCACTTGGGCCGACATCCATGTGGGCGTCGTGCTCTCGCTCACCGGACCGGCCGCATCCTTGGGTATTCCCGAGGAAAAAGTCATTCAGCTGTGGCCGGGTGAGCTCGGAGGCCAGAAGGTGAAGTTCACCATCCTCAACGACAACAGCGACACCGGCACCGCCACCAAGAGCGCCATGCGCCTGATTGCAGAGGACAAAGTCGATCTCATCATTGGCGCTTCGGTCACACCCACTTCGCTGGCAGTGGTGGAAGTTGCTGGCGCCGAAAAAGTGCCGGTCATCAGCTTGGCCGGCGGGGGCGCGATTGTGTTGCCCCAAGACGGCCCACGGCGTTGGGCTTTTAAGCTCTCCCCCACGGAGGCCATCTCGGCTGCGCGCGTGTTCGATCACATGGCCAAGGCCGGCCTCAAGACCATGGCCACCATCGGTGTGGCCAATAGCTACGGCGATGGTTTCCTCAAGACCGTTGAAAACATGGCGCCGGGACGGGGCGTGAAAGTGGTGGGCAGTGAGAAATACAACGCCACCGACCAAAGCGTGACGGCCCAAGTGCTCAAAGTCATGAGTGCCAATCCCGATGCGGTCTACATTCTGAGCTCGGGTACGCCCGGCGCCCTGCCCCATGTGGAGTTGGTCAACCGTGGCTACAAGGGCCATATTTACCAAACCCAGGGGGTGGCCAATGCCGACTTTCTGCGCGTCGGCGGCAAAGCCCTGGATGGCAGTTTCATCACTGCCGCGCCCGTGCTCGTGGGGGATCAGCTCCCCGATAGCAACCCCATCAAAAAACCGGCCATGGAGTTCCTCAAGAAGTCTGATGCCGCATTTGGGCCGCAAAACCGCTCCCTCTTTGGGGCTACCGCGTGGGATGCGCTTTTGATTGCCGATGGCGCGACGCGCACCGCCGCACGGGTTGCCAAACCTGGCACACCCGAGTTCCGCGCCGCCGTGCGCGATGCCATCGAAGGGCTCAAGGGTTTTGTGGGGACTGAAGGGGTCTACACCATGTCGCCCCAAGATCACAATGGCGTGGACGAGCGCAGCCAGGTCATGATCAAAATCGAAAACGGCCGCTGGGTTTATCAACCCTAAGCTTCATCCCCTAAGCCCCTGATTTTTCAGCCAGAATCATCACCTGCCAACCGAAGGGGCGGGTGGTGCGTTAAGGTGGGAGGAAAAGGGGGCGGGCCTATGCAACGTGCGCTAGCGGGGCTGTTTTGTTTGCTGATGGTGGGGTGTGCAACCCCGGAATTTCGTGCCGCTAAAAGCGACTGCGCGCCCGACGCCTATGCCCGCTACCCCGTGGTCAACGTCAACACCATCGTCACCCGTTACCACCCCATTCAAGTGCCCAGTGGGCAAACCCATTGCACAACCACGCGCGTGGGCAACACGGCCCACACCACATGCATACCCCTCATGCGCACCGACTTCTTTCCGTACCCGCAAGCGGCCGTCGTCGACACCAACGAAGCCGCCCGCGATTCCGCCATGAACGCGTGTGCGGCGCAGCTGTGCGTGCAGCGCTATGGCAATGCCGAGTGCAAGCCGCAATAAGCGCGTACATCCAGTCAGAAGACAGCTACCGGTATTGTTCATTGAGGATTTTCAGTTGGGCTTTTCCCTTCTCGTTGTAATAAAGCTCCATGCCCAGTTGATTAAAGGCTTGCCAAGCAGGGCAAGATACGTCCGCGGGCGCGCAGGGATTTTGGAACCCCTGTTTATTCACCCACGGTTGAAATTCATTGACGGTCAAGCCGTTGACGGCTGGGCCTAATGAGGCCAGGGTGAAGCGATAAAAGGCTTCAAATCGTGCACCTTGTAGCGCGTGGTCGACTTCAAAATTCGAGATGTATTGCATGCCACCGGCATAACCATTGCCGTAGACACCGTCGCCGGAAGGCGTGATCAGCCGGTTAAGGTTGTGAATGGGGCCAACCGCTTTATCGCCCAAATTGATTTTGGAGTTGACGGTGATGGGTTTTTGATAAGTGGCTGCAACTTTGGCGATCTGGGCTTTGATGTCGTATGTGCCTCCGTCCTTGCCAATCGCGTTGGCGTACAAAGCGACAATACGGTCGACATCGTAAACCTTGGAAGTCGACAGAACCGGTGAGATGTGAAGATCGATTTGGTCGACCAGGTTCCACAAAGGGGTGTCACAGAATTCACAACTCGAATAAATCAAATAGCCACCAAAAACCTTTCGCAATTGGCTGATTTGGGTTTTCCACAAATCCAGATAGGCGTTCGTGTCCAGTCCGAAATGGAAAAAGCCCACATGAAAACCGTCAACCGCGTACTTTTGCGCCTCGGTGGCCAAGGCGGTTTGGTATTCGAAAGCGTTTTGAAGCACTTGCGACCATGTCATGGTGGCGGGTATGTTGTGCTGAAAGAATTGGGGCGATAGAAAGTTATCGGTTTTGACGTCCACGATCTGGGGGTTGAGGACAACACCCAGGCCAATTTGTTTTGCATAGGCCACCGCCCACCAGAAATGCTTTGGAAAAGGGTGGTGGCAATCGCTTTGTGTGCAAGCCGGTATGTCAAAACTCACGCGGCCGGTCGTGAGATCAATGGGGATATTCGTCCCAAATACGATCGTGTTAAAGCCCGTGGCCTTGATGCTGTCGATAAATGGCTTGACCACACGAAAATCCTCGGAAGGGATCCCCTCCATGGCAA
>JACCDW011618009.1_pt1 | contig 11888 bp, 12 predicted proteins | sample 7449781 | NCBI WGS metagenome assembly JACCDW01 (sample SAMN15323449, study PRJNA562643) | freshwater metagenome | isolation source: river surface water | place: USA:Blue River Watershed | collected 2017-08-18
TCTATTCACCTGGTCTGATACACCGGTGTATCAGACTAGTTAATAGATGCATGTCTTTAACCTGAATTATGCTATGCACAATTCAGGTCCTCACCTGACAATTTATTGTCAGGTGATTAAAGATTAAAGATTAAAATAAATAAATATATTTATGAAGAAAACAATATAAAGAATAGAATCTTATATATATCAGTATAAGAAAGTGTATAAATATAGCATATATAAACAATTTCCTCATTACGCATAAAAATATTGTTTATCTTTTCATATTTATATGATTTTTTATACTCACTAAAATTATAGCATTATAAACAATTTCATCATTGTTAGATAAAATATTGTTTATAATTTTCGTAATTTTATCGGACACCAAATTTATGTAACACTAAACATTTATATGTAGCACATATGAACAATTGCATCAAACTACTAATTTGAATCCGCATATATTAGCTACTTGGCTAATAATCTTTGTTCATTATTTACGCATGTAAATAATGAATTATAAATATATAAAAATGATATAAATATAATATGATTATTGTATCTATATAATATTAACTGTATAATAATAAATATTATGGAAAAGTCTTCTAATAAACTGTTTACATGTCCTGTTATAAATTACATGGATGGCATTAGTTATAATTTAACTCCTTTATTAAATTTAAGAATGATTGCTGCCTCATCAATTCGTGGAGAACCATCATATTATCAAACTAATAAAGAAAATATTAAAATGTTTGATAAAGCTGTAAAATCAGCTCTAGATTATGATTATGAAGCAGTATTAAAATTAGCAGTTGAATTAAGAGAACAATATGGTATGCGATTAAATCCTCAAGTAATTATTATGATTGCATCACTTCATACTAACCGTCCAGAATTTTGCAAAAATAATCCTCTTGTATTAAAAAATGCAATTTTAGATGTTGCAAAAATTCCCACAGATATATATTCTCAATTTGAATATTATATAAAAAAAAATAATGAAAAAAATAAACTTCCTGGAATTATAAAAAGAGCATGGGCAAGTTATTTTGAGAATTTGGGAAATTATCAAGCAGCAAAATATTTACATAAGGCACATTTAAAGAATCTTATTAATATTTGTCATCCAAATCCAAAAAAAAATCCGCTTATTGATGAAATTATTAAAACAGGAAAAGTTAAAGTAGATGATTCAATGAAAACATGGGAAAATTTGCGTTCTGCTGGAAAAAATTGGTTTGAAATTTTTACAGAATTAAAAACTTTACCTCATATGGCTCTTTTAAGAAATTTATCAGGAATTTGCAATGATGAAAGCGTAACTATGGAATTTGCAGAAAGTACAATTGGTCCTATGTTAAAAAAAGGCGTTTTGGGAGGAAAACAATTTCCATTTCAATATTTTTCAGCATATAAATCTTTAAATAAATTAAATGATAGTTCACAATTAAAAACACAAAAACAATATTATTTTATAAATATTTTGGAAGAATGTTTGCAAATTTCTATCGAAGTAATTCCAATTTTAAAAGGAAAAACTATTGCATTATGTGATAATTCAGGCTCCGCTAGAGGTTCATTTACATCAGAATATGGTTCTGTAACAGTTTCAGAAATTGCAAATTTATCTGGATTAATAACTGTTTTAAGAAGTGAAAAAGGTGGTAAAGTTGGAATTTTTGGAGATAATTTAAAATATTATGATGTGGAAAAAGATGTTCCAATATTAAAACAATTAGAAAAATTAAATGCTATTGGTAACGTTATTGGACAATCTACAGAAGGTGGAATTTGGATTCATTTTCAAACTTGCTGTTTGACATCTGAATTTTATGATAATAAATTTATATATTCAGATATGCAGGCAGGACATGGAAAATTGTATGGTAAGAATCCAGAAGAATATGTTAATTTTAGAATTGAACCAGTTAATATTCTTCAACAAATATATATTGATGTTTCAAAATTAATTGAAGCATATAGACAAATGGTTAATCCAAAAGTTAATGTATTTTCCGTACAAGTTGCTGGATACAATAACAATCTTGTTCCTGAAAATAAATACAGAACATCTATTATGCAAGGATGGACAGGAAAAGAGGCTCTTTATGCATCTGAATTGATTAAAATATGGGATGAAGCAGAAAAATAAAAAACTATAAACAAAAATATACAATATATCCAAATACACAAAATATACAATATATCCAAAATATTTTATATTTTTTTATGACCAATCAATAATATTATCTATCTATCTATCTAAAATCGACTATTGATAAATGACGTAAGATTTTCATCAGGTTCATACCAATATAAATTACAAAAATTTTCATATGAATAATTATCTGGAAATTTAATTTTAAATTCTTTCATTGCAATTCCATTAATAATCTGATTTTCTTGTCCATATTTATAATCTAATTTTGCGCAATATGCTTTAAATCGGTTATTCCAAATAGGAGTATAATATAATTCTACTAATAATTTTTCCATATTTTTTACAATTTCAATACATTTATTTTTATTATGATAATTTATAATTAAATTTTTTATATAATCAGTTGATATATTATAATTATTTATATATTTTAAAATATCTAATGTAGATTCTTGACATTTATATTTTGTAACTAAACCTAAAACATACCGTGGTTTATAATTTTCACAATAACAATCAATATCTTTATAGTGTGTAATATCAATCTGAGTCATATTTACAAATATATTATTACTATTTCTTGCGTTATTATTCAATAATATGTATCCAGTTTCAGTTTCTTGATATGGAATATTAAATTTTTTAAAAGTATTTGAAATATAATTGCTTTTAATGAAGAATCCAGATATATCGGCATTTTTATTGCAAATATTATATATGAGAGTTCCTATTATAGTTTCATCCTCGGTAAGTAACCAATTATTTATTTTTTCTGCAATTATATTTTTAAAACTAATTGTAGTAGTATTAATATAAAATACATTAAATATATGCATAATAAACATAATTGTTTCTTTTTTAAATCCAGAATAATATAATTCATATGCCCAATATAAAGATTCATTTTTAGCCCCACCTAATATATTTATTAATAATGTCCAATATACATTATGTTTTATAAAGAGATACCTTGTAAAAATTCCTGATCCAGAAGGAATACCTTCATAATCGGAAATTTTCATTTCATTAAAACATCGGTCAATTTCTTCCATAGTTATAGAGTAAGTGTTTATTTATAGTAGATAATTTATAATATGTATTATGGGGGTGAAAATAAATATGAATTGAGTATAGTAGTTCAATTTTATATAAAGAAACTTTTTCGTTTCTTTATATAAAAATATAGAGTTTTCTATCTCTATCAATTTTATATAAAGAAACTTTTTCGTTTCTTTATATAAAAATATAGAGTTTTCTATCTCTATCAATTTTATATAAAGAAACAAATAAATATTATATAGGTATATAATATAAAATGCATCGGAAACAAACAAAATCTAGAAAATATTCCAAGAAATCTTCTCATAAAAAAACTGCAAAACGTTCAAAATCTAATAAAAAATTTAGTAATGTTAATAATTCTCACATTGTAAAAGTTCTATTAGAATTATTAAATATGGTAAAATTATATCATTGGAAAACTCGATCATTTGCTCAGCATAAAGCGACTGATGAATTATATTCAAAATTAAATGAACATATAGATACTTTTGTAGAAGTTTTATTAGGTAAGGATGAGAGAAGAATAAATATGACGGCAAAAGAAATGGATTTATTAGATGAAAGTAACACAACAGAATTTAAACAAAGAATATATGAATATCGAAATTTCTTAATTGAAATGGATAGATATTTTGATTCAAATAGAGATACAGATTTACTTAATATTCGTGATGAATTATTAGCTGATGTAAATCAATTCTTATATTTGATGACATTTGATAAATAAATAAAAAAAATAAATATAAATATTACACAATCTATTAATATATATAACAAAAATATAACAAAAATGAATAAAAAATTTACTCAAGATCAATGTGAACAATTAAAAAATATGGTAAAAAATATAGAATATCATATAAAATCTGGTAAAAAAACAGATGGTAGTATAAAATATGATTATAATTTCTTCAAAACATGGCATGAAGTACTTTGTAAGGATCCGCCGGCCCAAAGGGCCGGATCCGGGGGCATTTTTTTCTCTAAAAATGACACTAGTTATGATACGGATATTTTAAAACATATTCAAAAATGACACTACATATATGCATCCTCAATTATTTCTAAAAAACAAAAACAAAATATTTATAAAAAATGATATATAAATAATATATGCTGTATATATTATTTATAAGATGCCGAATTTTTATGAAGTATTAGGAGTGTCGACGGATGCAACCGAGGTAGAAATAAAAAAAGCTTATAGGACATTATCTTTAAAACATCACCCAGACAGAGGAGGAGATACAATAAAATTTCAAGAAATTGGAGAAGCATATGAAACATTAAGTGATCCCGGAAAAAAACAGCAATATGATATGCAATTAAAGGGATTTCCAGGAGGAATTCATTTTGAAGGAGGAGGTGGTGTAAATCCTCAGGAATTTGCAGATTTAAATAACATATTCAATATGATGTTTGGCGGAGCAGGAATGCCTGGTGGAATTTTTGGTGGTATGGCGGGAGATCCAAATATTCATATTTTTCATAATGGGGTTCCTGTCGGTGGACAAGGATTTATGTTTCAAAATTTACATAAACCTCCTTCCATAATAAAAAATTTGACAATTACGATTGAACAGGCATATACTGGATTATCAGTTCCTGTAGAAATTGAAAGATGGGTAATGCAACCAAATAATATAAAACAAATGGAAAAAGAAACAATTTATGTAAATATTCATCAGGGAATAGATGAAAATGAAATGATTATTTTAAAAGAAAAAGGACATGTTGCTGGAGAAAATTTAAAAGGAGATGTAAAATTAATTATTCTAATCGACAATTCTTCTCTATTTAAAAGAATTGGATTGGATCTAATTTTTAAAAAAACAATAACATTAAAAGAATCTTTATGTGGATTTATATTCGATATTAATCATATTTCCGGTAAAAATTTATCCCTTAATAATAAAACAAATCGCACTATTATTACTCCTAGTTATAAAAAAATAGTTCCCGGTATGGGTATGATACGAGATTCTAATAAAGGAAATCTTATAATAGAATTCGACATAGAATTTCCATCTTCTCTAACAGAAGAACAAATAACTAAATTAAGTGATATTTTATAATATATTATAATTATATTATTTATATAATCAATATAAATAATATATGATGTTTTATGCGGTAGACTGTAAACGTCTTACAGGAACTCCGGAATCGACAACATAAATAGAATTTTCAGTCATCACAACAAATTCAGTATCAGTCGGTTTAAAAATTTTCATAATACGACTGGTATATTCATGTTTATTTTTAATAAGTAATTTTTCACCATCTTCTTTTACACCAATTACTACGGTCTTATCAATAGAAAATGTCCAATAATCAGTCATAATTGGTTTATCTTGAACGATAGATAAATTCCAACAATATTCCATAGTTTGGTTACTTGGTAATCTATAACTGGCTTCAGTTTGTGTGACTAATGCGGTTGATGAAGTTGGGGGTGCAGATTGAGGAAATGCGCTCATTTATATTTAATATAAGATATAAAATATAATATATTCTTACTTTAAATACTTATTTTTCCTAAATAATATTTTTATTATACATCTTCTCCCTTTGCGTCTAATAATTTGATTTTTAACGCATTATAAAAAAAGTTTTTTAGTTGCCATTTATTATAACATTGTTTTTATATATTTAGCATTTGCAAAACAAATGATAGAAAACATAATTTTTCATTACACAAACATTATTACTGATTATTTTGAACATATGATACAATCTGAATTATTAAATACTCTTAATAATAATACATATATTTTTGTTATTGGATTGAATGCAGTTTTACACATTTATAAAATATGTTTAATTAATTCGAAAAGTTTTGAAACTACGCAATTTTTATGTCAAAAAGCATATTATTGTTATTTAGAATATATCGAACAAATGAATAAAAGTAATTTACTTCATAATTTAAATAATTCAGATGCCATTATTTTTGTATATAAAAAAACAATATCAGATTCCAACATTTTAAATATTAATGAAAACAGTAATTTAAATAGTACATTATTAACAACAAAATATTTTATAAATGCAAATATAACTGAATCTAGAGAAGAATTAGAATATATACTTAATTCTATTTCTATAATTACAAAAAGTATTTTATTTTTTAAATCAAATTACATATTTGAAAAAAAAGATTCAGTAACCTCTGAAATTAAAAATAAAAATATTTCAATAAATTTTCTTAAAACATTAATGTTAACCCATCTTAATAATTATTTATCCTTAATAACCGTTGATAATTCTTCTCAATATTATAATTTTACAAATCTATTTGATTATATTAAATTGTTGTATCAAAAAATAGAGTTTCCAATCGATAAATATAGCGATTTTTTAACTTATTTATATAAGTATTTAAAAAAAATAAAAAAAAATAGTCATCTTCCTACTGAAGACGAACTATTAAATATAACTTTATATGTTTTATATAATCAAGAAACTATTGAAAAAATTATTAATCTTATTAAAACGGATAAAATGTCTATAGCAATTAAAGAAATATTTACAAATATATAATATTTTTTATTTTTTAGATGCATTATTAATAAATGTTTGAGATACAGAAATAATTTTCTTTCGCAATTTTGGTTTTTTATTTTTAATTACAGCATCTTCATTTGTAATATTTATTTCGGAATATTCTTCTGATAATATTTTTTTAATAAAATTATATATAAAATTTAATATATTTTCTGAACAATTTCCAACAATTAAACAACTACCTGTTCTAAATATCATAAATGATACTTCCGTATATTTTTTATTTTCACCTAGCTCACTCATCTTCATATTACGATCTTCCTCCATAATTTTTCCATTTTGCAAATTTTCATCTAATCCATAATCATTATTGAAATAAAATTTACATTTTACTCCAGGATAACTGCATGGATCATAAGCTGTTTCTATTCTGTATTTTTTACATAATATACTATGTAATTTTTCACGATTAATATAAAATCCACAATTAAAGTTGGAATTTATTAATACATTTTCATTTTTAATATTTTCAACATATTCTAGCTTAGTATCTAAAAATGGCTGTAAAATATTTATTACCATTTCTTTAACTATTTCCAGTAATTCAGAATTAAATACACCAGGTATTTCCATTTTTCCAGTATTAAATGTTTTAACATGTATTTCTCTGAATAATCCTTGATATTTGAATCGCAAAATCATTGCAAAACAATTATAAAAAGCATATTTTACTTTACCCCTATAATTCATTATATCTTTTTTTGATACACCTATCGTTATTTTCCTTTCATCTTTGAATTTTATACGACGTGCAGTTGGATTATCAATAGTTTTAATATTATTTTCAGAATAAAATGGTATTGTTTCTAATTTTTTAGTATATTCTTCATACTCTTCTTTAGTTTTTGAAACTATTTTCATCTGTTTTTTTACAACACCTTCGGTTGGTCTCCAATATTCAATAATTGGAATATCCCAAAATAATTTATGAATATTAATTTCTTGATTTAAAAATACAACTTTAGTTTTAGTAGAAATATATAAATCATCACATTTTGGAATTTCATCCAAATCCAAATTATTTAGGATATTTTTTTTTTTTATTTCTTTACAAAATTCACCATTATATTCATAATCAGAATCAATATCTGAGTTTATTTTTTTATCGCATATTTTAGATATTTTTTTTTCAAAATCTTCTTTTTGAATATTATTTGATTGTATTAATTCATTCGTTTTTTTTGATTTTTGTAAATTAGCGTCTATAGAGAAATTGAATCCAGTATTTTGTCCTGACAGATAAGAACTCCATTCGTCGTCGACCGATAACATTGTTTTCTTATTATTTTTTTATATCAATTACTATTTATTTATTAATATATAAATATAAATAAATTCTTTATATTGTTCAATTTTATATATTTTACGTAAAATTTTTTTGTATGGTAATAGATATATAACATATTTTATATTTTTATGCAAAATAACATTCAACTTCCCAAAAAAATTAACAACACTTGTTTTATAACTAATAAAACACAAAATTTTACTAATTATAATTTATTTAGTGTACAACCCGGGTTAAGTGTTTTTAATCCTGATAATATATCTATTACTCCTCCAAATAATTTTCTTTCTGATTTAGAAAAAAGAATGTCGATATATTATCTCGATAAAAAATAATAAAAAATTGATATTTTGCAGTAAAATAAATATATGATGTATATTATCATATATTTATTCTATATAATTAGCGTTAGTTTTCCTCTTTCTCTTTCTCTTTCTCTATATTAAAATGCCATTTATTGTTACTTATCAAAATATTGAAAACAACAAAATAATAAGTCTTGCATATGATAAAGAAAATTATCCCATGCATATTTTTGATGAAACTATTTCCAGAAATAAACAAATACTTTTATTAGATTTGAAACTCGGTGATATTATGGTTGATAGATACAGTGGTAATAAATATAAAACATTAAATATTGAATATACAGATAGAACACTTACTTGTTTTACTGGAGATTGTACAATAATATGTCCAGTAAATAATAGTCCCCGATTAATTTGTGATCTTGAAGTTGGAGATTTGGTTTATACTACAGACAATAAAATAACGAAAATTAGAGCTATTTTGGAAACTCGTTTAACTACTACACATACAATGTTACAAAAAAATAAAAATGGTCTAAAAATTACGAATTATCATCCTGTTCAAAATGAAAAAGGAGAATGGATTTTTCCATGTGAATCAGATGAATATACAGCAATATTTGAACAAGTTTCATTAGTATATTCTATTGCATTGCGCAGTGGTCATATATTATATATAAATAATACTCCAGTAATTGGATTGGCACATAATTTTTCTGATAATACTATTGTAAAACATCCTTATTTTGGAACTGAAAAAGTAATACATTCAATTTACACTATAAATCCCAAAGGTTATGCTAGTATTACTGACAAACAAATTCATCGTAATTCACAAACAGGATTAATAGACGGAATTATCGTATAGAAAAATATTTATTCACAGTGATTGCAAAATAATTTATTAAAATATCTACAGGAGTATCGTTATTATGCACTATATTTTCTATTAAATTTAAAAATTGATTATTTATTTCATTCGGATAATTTCTAATAATAAAATTAAAATAAGAAAGTAAAATATTTTTTTTATCAATATTATAATAGATACTAATATTATGTATTAATGATGTAATTATTTCTATATTTTTTTCATCATATTTACTGGTTAATTTTTCTTGTAAATTTTCCCAAACAGAATTATTTATAATATGAATCGTTGAATCCAACAAATTCTGATTTAATTGTATAAAATTTATCATACTTCTAATATCAGAATTATATATTGTGTATATCATATTTATTATTCCATCAGATAAATTCAAATTTTCTTTTTCTGATATATTTTTAATAAAATTATATATATCCTTTCTAGGTAGCTGATTAAATCTTATGCATATAAATTCATTTTGAAGAGATTCATCTATTTTACTTATATAATTACAGATAAGACAAAATCGTACATTATATACTGACGTTTGCAATAAATATTTCAAAGCTTGTTGTGCATTTTTTGTCATATAATCAACTTCATCTAATATTACAAATTTATAATCAGATTCGAAGAGACCTTTTGATTTAACAAATTGATTTATTTGATTTCTAATTATATCAATACCCCTTTCATCGGATGCATTGAGATGAATTATCGAAGCATTTTTATTCACACTACACGCGGATTGATATTCATTTATAAGATTTATAATTGTGGTTGTTTTTCCGGTACCTGGAGGCCCGTAAAATAATAGATTTGGAAAATATTTTTTCTCTAAAATATTTGTAAATAGAGTTTTATTTATTTTATCTAATACAATATTCTCAAATTTAGTTGGCCTATATTTTTCTACCCATGGAATATTTTTTTGAATATTTATTTCTTGTTGTATACTCATTTTATTTTTATTATTAAATTAATTATTATATCATTTATTTTATAAATATATATTTTATAAATATTTCCATAAAATATTTATAAAAATAATATAAAGTTTCTACGACATATTTTTTATTAATCGATTATTTTTTTTATTTTTAAATGGACTGTGATAGTGAAAATAAATATTTACATGGTAATTCTGTAAATAGTGAAGATTTAAAACCAGATGTTAAACGTAGAGGAAGAAAAAGAAAAGAAGAAGTTATTTGTTCATCAGATGTTGCAAATAGTTCAGAAAATATTAAAATGACATTATTAACTGATATTCAAGATAATAATTCTATTCAAACTCCAGAAAAAATAGGTGATGTTAAAAAAAGAGGTAGAAAGCCAAAAGGTGGTAAACTTACAGTTAAACCGCCAGAAAAAGAAAATTTTAGTAATACTATTTCAAATGTAATTTTACATTTAAAATGCTCATTAAATGATTTAAATGAACATAATTCAAAAATAAATAAAATAGTGACGGATCCATTAGAATATAATCCAGATATTCCTTTAAATATCTTAACGTATAATCAAACAGTTAATGATACAGGATTTAGTTTATTTGACAATTCTTCAATATCTGAAGAAAATACAACATCAATTAGAGATTGGAGTTCTAATTGGACAGAACCACAAAAATTTTTCCAAAATGGTATAGCATATCCAAATAGTTCTTTTACGATGCAAGATAATAAAAATAATTTTAATACAGATAATAAAAATACATATGTTTATAATCCAGAAATTATAACACATAATAAATCGATTGAGTTATTGAATAATCCTACAATAAATTCTTTACACAAGATTGAAGATTCATGTAATAATGAAAAACAGAATAGCAATTGTATAGAGATATCTCCATTTTTTGAAAATGCAAATTGTTCTGACGAAAATATTAATTTAAAAGAAATTAATAATAAATTGAAAAAAATTAAAATTAACTTATATAAAAATCAAAATATAAATAAAAAATCGGCTTGTTTTTGGTGTACATGTGATTTTGACAATCCTACCTGTTATATTCCAAAATATGAAATGGATGATAAAATCTACGGTTATGGTTCATTTTGTCGACCAGAATGCGCGGTTGCGTATTTAATGAAAGAACATATTGACGATTCTACCAAATTTGAACGTTATCATTTATTAAATCATATTTATAGTAAAGTTTATGGATTTAAAAAAAATATTAAACCAGCTCCATGTCCATATTTTTTATTGGATAAATTTTATGGAAATTTATCTATACAAGAATATAGAAAATTATTAAAAACTGAACATATGCTATTAGTAATTGATAAACCAATGACAAGAATATTGCCTGAATTACATGAAGAAAACGAAGATTTAATTTCCAACATATATGGTTCCAATAAACCAATTACTCAAAATCATGCTTCAAATAATACTGGTGTATATAAAGTTCAAAGACAAAGTGAAAAACAACAAGGACCTAGCAAATCTAGTATTTTAAGAGATAAATTTGGATTATAATTATAAATAATATAAAAACAGAATTTAACCTCTATTCACCTTGTCTGATACACCGGTGTATCAGACTAGTTAATAGAGGCATGTCTTTAACCTGAATTATGCTATGCACAATTCAGGTCCTCACCTGACAATTTATTGTCAGGTGATTAA
>JACCDW010638041.1_pt1 | contig 11887 bp, 9 predicted proteins | sample 7449781 | NCBI WGS metagenome assembly JACCDW01 (sample SAMN15323449, study PRJNA562643) | freshwater metagenome | isolation source: river surface water | place: USA:Blue River Watershed | collected 2017-08-18
AGCCCTTGATGCAATGGCACCTGGAGGCGCTGGCACGGGCACGCTGCACGCAGGCGGTGGTCAATACCGCCTGGCTCGGGGAGCAGATCGAGCAGGCCTTCGGCACCGCGCCGGCCTGGGGTCCACGGATCGCGTACTCCCACGAGGGACGCGACTTCGGCGGCGCGCTGGAGACGGCCGGCGGCATCGTGCGCGCGCTGCCCCGGCTGGCGGACGTGTTCTGGGTGGCAGCGGGTGATGTCTACATGCCCGGTTTCAGCTTCGAGCAGGCCGCGATGGAGCGCTTCGCCGGAAGCGACGCGCTGGCCCATCTCTACCTGGTCCCCAACCCGCCCCACAACCCGCGCGGCGACTTCGGCCTGTCGGCCCAGGGCCAGGCCTTGAACCTGCCGAAGGACGGCGCTGGCGAGCGCTTCACCTATTCGACGGTGGGCCTGTACCGTCGCACTTTTTTCGACGGCCTGCCTGCGGGCAACCCGCAAGGCCTGAAGGCCCCGCTCGCACCGTTGTTGCGGGCGGCGATGGACAATGGACGCATCACCGCCGAACTCTGGCAGGGCTCCTGGACCGATGTGGGCACGCCCGAGCGGCTGGCCCAATTGAACATGGCTTGAGATTCACGCAGCATGACCCCCACCCCTTACGCCGCCCGCCGCGCCCGTGTCGCCCAAGCCCTCGGGGCCCAGGGCATCGCGCTCATTCCTACCGCCCCCGAGCGTGCTCGCAACCGGGACAGCGATTACCTGTACCGGCATGACAGCTACTTCTACTACCTGACCGGCTTCACCGAGCCCAATGCCTGCCTGGTGATCACCGGCGATGGACGCAGCACGCTGTTCTGCGCGCCCAAGGACCTCGAGCGCGAGATCTGGGACGGCTACCGCCTGGGCCCCGACGCTGCGCCTGGAGCCCTGGGTGTGGATGCAGCGATGTCGATCAACGAACTGGAAACGCAGCTGCCACGCCTGATGGAGAACCGCGATGCGGTCTGGTTCCCCTTCGCCATGCACGAGGGCCTGGAAGCGCGTGTCGGCGGCTGGCTCTCCAAGGTGCGTGCGCGCGTGCGCTATGGCGCGCTGTGTCCCGAGCGGCAGTTGGACCTGTGCGCCATCCTCGACGAGATGCGCCTGGTCAAGGACATCCACGAGCAGGACATCATGCGCCGCGCCTCGGCGATCAGCGCACGCGCCCACATCCGCGCGATGCAGACCAGCGCACGCATGCTGCGTGAAGGGCATGACGTGCGCGAATACCACCTGGACGCCGAGCTGCTGCACGAATTTCGCAAGGGCGGCTCGCAGTACCCGGCCTACGGCTCCATCGTGGCGGCAGGCGCCAATGCCTGCGTGCTGCATTACCGCGCCGACGCCGCGCCCGTGAAATCGGGCGATCTGGTGCTGATCGACGCCGGCTGCGAGCTCGATGGCTATGCCAGCGACATCACCCGCACTTTTCCGGCCAACGGAAAATTCACGGGGCCGCAGCGCACCCTCTACGATCTGGTGCTGGCCTCGCAGCAGGCCTCCGTCCAGGCCACGCGCGCCGGCGCCCGCTTCACCGACCCGCACGAAGCGGCGGTGAAGGTCCTCGCCCAGGGCATGCTCGATGTGGGCCTGCTCGATCGCAAGAAGGTGGGCAGCGTCGACGACGTGATCGAACAGCGCGCCTATTTCCAGTTCTACATGCACCGCACCGGCCACTGGCTGGGGATGGACGTGCACGACTGCGGCAGCTATGTGGAACCCGGCGAGGCGGGCCAGGTCAGCGAACGCAAGGACCCGCTCTCAGGCGAGGTGATCAAGAACCGCCCCAGCCGCATCTTGCGCCCGGGCATGGTGCTGACGCTCGAGCCCGGGATCTATGTCCGCCCGGCGCCCGACGTGCCGGAGCAGTTCCACGACATCGGCATCCGGATCGAGGACGACGCCATCGTCACCGCCGCCGGCTGCGAGTTGATCACTCGCGGCGTGCCGGTGAAGGCGGACGAGATCGAAGAACTGATGCGGGGCTGAACCCTAGCTGGCGCCAATTCCAGCGGCTGCCTCGAGGTCGGAATCCTCCTGCGCGACTGCGTCTGCCACGGACATCTCCAAGCGCGGGGGTTCATCGGACTCCGAGCCATCGTCAAGGTACTCATTGATGATGGAAAGTGGACCGACTTCCGGCAAGTGCAGGGTCTGGCACAGAGAGATGGAGCGGTTCAGATCTGCGGCGATTCGCTGATCCTGTTGCAGCGCTTCGCGCTGTGACTCAAGATCCGACTCATCGACAGACTGACAACCCGTCCGCGCCATCGCCACACAGACTCTGGACGTGATGGCACAACCGGCGAAGGCAAGGGCCACGCCGCACCCCAGAAGCAAGGGGCTGATGACGGCCCCTGGATCCGATCCCTCGAGTGCAACGGCCGCAGAAGCACAAACCCCACCCGCCAAGGCCAAACCTCCCAGCTTCAAAAGCTGAGGCAGAGAACTCGCCTGTGCAACCCGTCCGCCGTTTTCCAGCCATTCCTGCCTGAATGCGATGCGATCGTTGACGATTTGAACCGACCGCTGCAGGCGGGTCAGCGGTTCGGCCTCAGGCTCTCGCCTCGCACCGCCTGAACTTTTGACATCGCGCGGCAACGGCTCTGCGCTGTCCCGAAGTGAATCCACCGATTCACTTCGGGCGAGCATGTCCAGCGGGCTGTAGCCGCGGGAGACTGCTGCCGAGGAAAAGGAGGCGCGTAAGGCGGACATGGTCAATCGAAAGGAAGGCGGGACAAAGGAACTTACGCGGGCTCGTGCTCTGCTGCACCGCGTTCTGGTGCCTCGACTTCGCCGGCCCCTGCGCCCACGCCGTCCGCAGGGTGCCCGTCGGCAAGCAAAGCGCCCGCCTCGGAAGGCGGCAGAGATTCGGGCTCATCCAAGTAGTCTTGGATGATCTGGATCGGACCCTGCGGACCCAGATTCAGGGTGGAACTCAGCAGCAGGCCTCGACCCGCTCGGGCTATTTGGTCGAGTTGGACTTCCACATGTCTTTTGTCATCCGCAGCGCGGTTGAGCGCCTCCCCGCGCGCGTCCACTTCTTGCGGTGCAATGCGGCGAAAGCCATTCTGGACCGCCACGACGCAGTTTCTTGCCAGCAGCGAGCAGCCTGTGGCCACAAAGCCACCACCCACGGTCAAGGTGGCCGGGTGTGTCAACATGTTTTCGTTGGCCGCCAGCATTGCGACCAGTCCCGCAGCGCTAAACATCGCCAACGCAAGCCTGTTGCAATCTGAAATCGATTGACAATCCACGGCCCGGTGGAAGGCCTGTGACCGAGCCGCCAGGTTTTGATTCGCACCGCGAAGGTCGTTCTGCAACTGGGCCTCCTGGCGCAGGAGCCCCTGCAAGACGCCGTCTTGCGCTGGCGCAGCCGGTCCTGGCACAGCTTGCCCAGCTTGGTCTGGGGCTTGTGGCACCCCGACAGCCCCCCCATGTCGGCTCGGCATCACCGCAGAGGATGCAACGGACACCACACGGCCCCAGGCAACGCGTGGTTCTGTGCGCTGGGTCTGACGCTCCTGGGTCTCGCGGATGTCGATCACATGGTGATCCGAGTCAGCGCCCAGCGGCAGGAGCGGTATGTACGAGGAATAGGATTTGGCAGCGGCAGACGAGGCGCTCATGGTGTGTTTCTTTCTGCGTGATCACAGTAGAGGGGTGCGCTTAGTCGCCACGGCCTTCTGACCGTTCCCCTTCCAATTGACGGGCAACTGTCGGCGACTACAATCCCACACCCAAAAACAGCGCGGCAGTAGCTCCATGCGCCGCCCGATCGAGACTCACCCATGTCCTCCGACCAGCCGGCGAAACCCGAAGACAAGCGCGCCCTGTTGCGCCAGGCCGCCCTCGAATACCACGAGTTTCCGACCCCCGGCAAGATTGCGATCCAGCCCACCAAGCAGCTGTCCAACCAGCACGACCTGGCCCTGGCCTACTCCCCGGGCGTGGCCGCCCCGTGCGAAGAGATCGTCAAGGACCCGGCCAACGCCTTCAAGTACACCAGCCGCGGCAACCTGGTGGCGGTGATCACCAACGGCACCGCGGTGCTGGGCCTGGGCGACATCGGCCCGTTGGCAGCCAAGCCGGTGATGGAGGGCAAGGGCGTCCTGTTCAAGAAATTCGCGGGGATCGATGTGTTTGACATCGAGATCAACGAAAAAGACAACCTCGACAAGCTGGTCGACATCATTGCGGCACTGGAGCCCACTTTCGGCGGCATCAATCTCGAGGACATCAAGGCGCCCGACTGCTTCTATGTCGAGCGCAAACTGCGCGAGCGGATGAAGATCCCGGTCTTCCACGACGACCAGCACGGCACAGCCATCGTGGTGGGGGCGGCCATCCTCAACGGCCTGAAGGTGGTGGGCAAGGACCTCAAGAAGGTCAAGCTGGTCACCTCCGGCGCGGGCGCTGCGGCGCTGGCTTGCCTGCAGTTGCTGGTGAAGATCGGCCTGCCGCGCGAGAACATCTTTGCCACCGACCTGGCCGGCGTGGTCTACGAGGGCCGCACCGAGCTGATGGACGAGGACAAGATCCAGTTCGCCCAGAAGACCTCGGCACGCACCCTGGCCGAGGTGATCCAGGGCGCCGACATCTTCCTGGGCCTGTCCGCCGGCGGCGTGCTCAAGCCGGACATGGTCAAGTCCATGGCGCCCCATCCGCTGATCCTGGCGCTGGCCAACCCCAACCCCGAGATCCAGCCGGCCGAGGCCCGGGCCGTACGCGCCGACGCCATCCTGGCCACTGGCCGCAGTGATTTTCCCAACCAGGTCAACAACGTCCTGTGCTTCCCTTACATCTTCCGGGGCGCGCTGGATTCGGGGGCGACGACCATCACCGACGCGATGGAAATCGCCGCCGTGCACGCCATTGCCGAGCTGGCCCAGGCCGAACAGAGCGAAGTCGTGGCCGCCGCCTACGTGGGTGAGCACCTGGCCTTCGGCCCCGACTACCTGATTCCCAAGCCCTTCGACCCGCGGCTGATGATGAAGATCGCCCCGGCGGTGGCCCAGGCGGCGGCCGCCAGCGGCGTGGCCCTGCGCCCCATCGCCGACATGGACGCCTACCGCGAGAAGCTGCAAAGCTTCGTCTACGCCTCGGGCACCACCATGAAGCCCATCATGGCCGCCGCCAAGCGCGCCTCGAAAAAGCGCGTCGCCTACAGCGAGGGCGAGGAGGAGCGCGTGCTGCGCGCCGCCCAGATCGTGGTGGATGAAGGCATCGCGCGTCCGACGCTGATCGGCCGGCCCGCCGTGATCGCCCAGCGCATCGAGAAATTCGGCCTGCGCCTGCGCGAAAAGATCGACTACGACGTGGTCAACGTCGAGCAGGACGACCGCTACCGCGACTTCTGGCAGACCTACCACCAGATGACCGAGCGCAAGGGCATCACGGTGCAAGTGGCCAAGATCGAGATGCGCCGGCGGCTGTCGCTGATCGGCGCCATGCTGCTGCACAAGGACCACGTGGACGGCATGATCTGCGGCACCTGGGGCCAGACTTCCCTGCACCTGCAGTACGTCGACCAGGTGATCGGCCGCCGCCCAGGCGTACACACCTATGCCTGCATGAACGGGCTGCTGCTGCCCGGCCGCCAGGTCTTCCTGGTGGATACCCACGTCAACTACGACCCCAGCGCCGAACAGCTGGCCGAGATCACCGTCATGGCCGCCGAGGAAATGGTGCGCTTTGGCATCAAACCCAAGACGGCGCTGCTGTCGCACTCCAATTTCGGCTCCAGCAACCAGCCCAGCGCGGTCAAGATGCGCCAGGTGCTGGACCTGCTGCGCGTGCAGGCGCCCTGGCTGGACGTGGACGGGGAGATGCACGGCGACGTGGCCCTGGACGGCGCGGCGCGCATGCAGCTCATGCCGCACAGCACCCTCTCGGGGGATGCCAACCTGCTGGTGCTGCCCAACATCGATGCGGCCAACATCGCCTACAACCTGCTCAAGACGGCGGCGGGCGGCAACATCGCCATCGGGCCCGTCCTGCTCGGTGCTGCCAAGCCGCTGCATATCCTGACCGCCAGCGCGACAGTTCGACGGATCGTCAACATGACGGCCCTCACCGTGGCGGACGCGAACGCTGCCCGCTGAGGTCGTAAGCGTAGCCGGGCCCTCGCCCGTAAGCGGGCGCTTACAAATCACGGGCGGTTCCGACACGGCGCAGGCCCTACGCCTTGCTCAAATTTTGGGCATTGACTTGCCTTTTGAGCCGGGATCGGTCACACTCTCGCCTTGAAATTTCGGGTTAACCCGGACTCCGGCCACCGCCGCTTTCAAGTTTGCGCTTACTCGCGCAGCCCGATTGCCGAGTCAAGTGTCAACCCGCCCTGATCGTCGCAGCTGACACGACAGCCTGATGGAGTAAGCCCCCCATGAAGCGGGACCTGTTTTTGACCACGGAAAGAGACGCGGAGATGGAGAAAGTCCTTCGCCCCGACATTGGCGAGACGCCCCTGAAGGGCGTTCGCACCAACATCGTGCAGTCGATCCGCGCGCACCGCGTGCAGGACCTGCAGGATGCTGCCAGCGCGCTGGGTCACCACTTCCTGTACGCCAACCTGGCGAACGCACAGAGCAAGCCCGACGTGCTGGACATGATTGCCCAGCAGTTCATGCTGCCCACGCATTTCGGCAAGAACTTCGACGCGCTGTACGACTGCATGACCGACCCGGTCCACAAGTCGGGCCCGCAGCCCGGCTTCGTGGTCGTGCTCGAGCAGGTTCCGGCCCATGCCAAGTTCGACAAGGAAGCGCGCGAGCAGCTACTGGACATCTTCCGGGACACGGCGGATTACTGGTCTGATCGGAAGGTCCCCTTCCGATGTTTCTATTCTTTTCTGTAGCCCGTTCTGCACACACCAGCCAAGCAGAACGGGCGAAAGAGGCTAGCGGCGAGACCGCGGCAGTGGCCGCCCCCGTCACCGACAACGGCGAGAAGATGCCCACCGACAAACTGGTGGACGTCTCCCCCCTGGCGCTGCGTATGAGCAGCCCCTTCAACGCGGGGTACTGGCTCGCGGCCGCGTGAAGCGGCCAGGGCCGGAAACGGCTCCCGCCTGAATGAAAAAGCCCGGCGTGCCGGGCTTTTTTCTTGGTCGCCGCCCAAGCCGCGACAGGGATCAGGCGGGTCCCAGTGACTGCGCCAGCGCGACGAACTCTGCCGGCGCCACCTCTTCCGCCCGGCGCTGCGTATCGAAGGTCCCCGCGAACCCCCGCCCCTCCAGCCACCGCCCCAAGGTGTGCCGCAGCAGCTTGCGCCGCTGGCTGAACGCGACCTGCACCAGCTCGGACAGCAGGTCCGCGTCCACCGCTGCCGGCTGCGCGCGCGGCACCATGCGCACCACCGCGCTGTCCACCCGCGGCGGCGGATCAAAGGCCGCCGGCGGCACGAAGAGCACGTCCTCCATCTCGTAGCGCCACTGCAGCATCACCGAGAGCCGTCCGTAGGCGGCCGTGGAGGGCTGCGCCACCATCCGGTCGATCACCTCCTTTTGCAGCATGAAGTGCTGGTCCTGCACGATCGCCGCAAAAGGCAGCAGGTGAAAGAGGATGGGCGATGAAATGTTGTACGGGAGGTTGCCCACGACCCGCAGGCGGGCAGGCGCACAGGCGGCCTGCAGCGGCGCGAAGTCGACCTTCAGGACATCCGACTCGATGACGGTGAGCTGAGCGTGGGCGCGCAGGCGGGCGGCCAGGTCGCGGTCCAGCTCGATCACCGCGAGGCGCCCGACGCGTTCGACCAGCGGCTGGGTGAGGGCGGCCAGGCCCGGGCCGATCTCGATCATCGCATCGCCCGGCTGCGGCGCGATGGCGCGCACGATGGCGTCGATGATGGCGGTGTCCGCCAGGAAATGCTGGCCGAAACGCTTGCGGGCGACGTGCTTCACGCGGTGCGCCCTGCAGCCCGCACGCGTCGCACCCGCCTCACTGCGGCGGCTCGCGCAGGTCGACGAAGGCGCGGCTGCGCACTTCCTGCTCCCACAGCGCGAAGGCTTCCTCGCCCTTCTTCTGGCGAAGCTGGTTGCGCGCGACCTCGCGCTGCTCACGTTGGGAGAGCGTCTCGCGGCGGCGCTCGACCAGCTGCACCAGATGGACGCCAAAGCGCGAGACAAAGGGCTCGGCGATCTGCCCAGGCGCCAGGGCGTTCATCACCTGCTCGAACTCGGGCACGAACATGCCCGGGTTGGCCCAGCCCAGGTCGCCACCTGCCGGGGCGCTGCCGTCCTGCGAATGCTCCCGGGCCAGGGCGGCGAAGTCGGCCTGGCCGGCGACGATGCGCTGGCGGAATTCGGCCAGGCGCTGGCGGGCAGCCGCTTCCGTCAGCTGCGGCCCCGTGCGCAGCAGGATGTGCCGCGCACGGTTCTGCACGATGCTCAGTCCCCCCGTCTGGCGCTTCTCGAGCACCTTCAGGACGTGGAAACCGGCACCGGAACGCACGACCTCGCTGACGCCGCCCACGGGCAGGGACGCGGTGGCCTCCACGAACAGGGTCGGGTAACGGTCTGCCGCACGCAGGCCGAAGGCACCGCCATTGCCCGCGCCGCCCGCGGTGGCCCCCGGCACATCCGAGGACTGGCGCGCCAGGGCCGCGAAGTCCTGGCCGGCGCGCGCCTGTTCCTGCAGTCGCCTGGCTCGGGCCGCGAGGGCTTCGAGCTGGGCGGCCGTCACGTTTTCCGGTACCGCCACGAGGATCTGGGCCAGGTTCAACTCCATCTCGCCGGGCGACGCCGCCTGCTGTTCGCGCAGGAACTGGTCGATCTCCGCCTCTGTCACGCGGGCGCGCGCATCGGACTCGCGATCCTTCACGCGCGAGAGCAAGAGCTGGCCGCGCAGGTCTTCACGGAAGGCGGCGAGCGAGATGCCGTCCGCCGTCAGGCGGCGGCGCAGCTCGGCCACATCAACGCCGTTCTGGCGGGCGACGCTTTGTTCGGCGTCATCCACCGCCGCCTCGTCCACCTTCATGCCGTTCTGACGGGCCAGCTGCATCTGCGCGCGTTCGCTGATGAGGCGCTCGAGCACCTGGCGGACCAACTCCTCGCGCGGGGGCACGGGGCTGCGGGCCTGGGCCAACTGCTGCTGGACACGCGCCACACGGGCTCGCACCTCGTTGTTGGTGATGGGCTCGGAGTTCACCACGGCAACGATGAAGTCCGCGGGCCGGGAGGCTTGCGCCGCCGGGGCCTGCGCCGCGAGGGGAAGCGGCCCCATCGCCACCAGCAGGGCAAGCCAGGAGGCTCCGCGGAGGGAACGGGAGAGAGGGCGTGGAGTCATGGGGGCTCGTCAGTCGGTCAGTCGTATTGGGTGAAACGGCTCGGCGCCGCAGCCTGGTCACGCAGGAACTGGTAGCGGGGGATATTGTCCTTGAGAGGACTCAGGGCGTTGGTGCCCAGACGGGCGAAGCCCACGAACTCGATCTGGAAAAGCAGCCGGATGTTGGCCGTGCCGGTGCCGGTCTTGAGCCGCTCGACGACCGCGCGGCCGATCCAGCAGCAGCCGTCGTACTCGACGCCCACGATCGCATCGACGACCCGCCGCTCCTTGAGGCTGGTGTTGATGCGGCCCACGCTGTACCAGCGTCCCCCGCCCTGGCCGCGGCCCGGGCCGAGGTCGCGGCCGCGATCGCCCCAGAGGTCGTTGATCGGCCACTGCCAACCGATGTCCAGCTGTTCGCTCTGACCGCGCTGCAGACGGTAGGCGCCCGTCACCACCCGGTAGGCCGAGGGGCTGTAGCGCCCGCCCAGGGTCGAGCGCTCGGACCGGCCGGTCTTGGGGTTGTATTGGGCGGTGGCATCCGTGGTCCACTGCGGCGTCCAGTTGATGGCGCCGCCGACCAGGATGTCGGACAGGCGCTCGCTGACCGGCGCCGCATCGGGCAGCGTGACCCGCTGGTCGGTGAAACGCAGGCGCTGGGCGATGCCGACGCGGGCCAGCTCGGCGCCGTTGTCCGCATCCTGCAGCCGGCTGGTCAGGCCCAGCGTGAGCAGGTTGTTGTCGGCGATGCGGTCGTGGCCCCCGAAGGTGCTGTCGCTGAAGATGGAGGCGAAGTTGAAGTCGTTGCCGCCCGAGTCGTAATTGGGCAGGTGGTTTTGTGCCCGGTAGGGCGTGTAGACATAGAACGCGCGCGGCTCCAGGGTCTGGATCAGGTCGCGGCCGAAGAGGCCGAGGTCGCGCTCGAAGACCAGGCCGCTGTCCAGGCTGAAGGTCGGGACCGTGACCTGGGCCGAGCGCTCACCGGTGGACAGCGGTGCGCTGAATTGGTAGTGGGTGGTGTGCAATTGCACCCGCGGCACCAGGAACACGCCCGGGGTGCGCCAGGGGCGTGTCACCTGGGCCAGCACGTAGGTGCGCTGGGCGTCGGGCCAGCGCATGGTCTGCCCCGCCAGCAGGTTGCCCGCCTGGAAATGCGTGAAGTCCGCTTCGACGCTGGCGCGCAGGCCGGCGGGCAGGCGGTTCTCGGTGTAGCGGGCCACGACCTGGGGCATGCGGTCGTAGGGCGGCGTGATCTGCGATGACGCGTCCTGCAGGGTCTGCCACTTCAGCGCGCGCACCTGCAGCGAGAGCGGCCCCTGGCCCCAGGTGAGCGAACCGTCATTGGCCAGCAGGCGCTGGGTCAGCACCGCGCTGTTCTCGCGGTTGGTGAAGTCGCGCCAGAAGTCGTTGTCGCTCACCCGGTTCAGGTCCAGGTTCAGGCCGACGCCGCCCGGCAGTTGCGAGCGCAGCAGGCGGTCGGTGTGCTTGAGGCCGAAGGACCAGCGGTCGCGGTCACGCAGGTCGTCTCCCGGCAGGTAGCTGGCGCGCAAGGTACCCCGGTAAGTGGGCTCGAGGTAGCGGAATTCCGTGGCCAGGTCCAGGCCGCGCTTGCTCATGAGGGTGGGCGAGACCGTCATGTCGCGGTTGGGAGCGATATTCCAGTAATAGGGCGTGGTGACCATCACCCCGCTGACGTTGTCCACGGCCACGGTCGGCGGCAGGAATCCCGACTTGCGCTTGCTGGACAGGGGAAAGCTCAGGGCCGGCACCGGCAGCACGGGCACGCCGTAGAAACGCAGCATGGCGCCGGTGGCGTAGCCGGTTTCCTCGTCCTGGTCGATGCGGATGGATTCCGCGGTCAGGATCCACTCGGGCAACCAGCCAGGGCCGGGCTCGCGCTGGCAGGTGGTGTAGGTGGCGTCGCGGATCAGGGCATGCCGCTCGCCCAGGAAATCGATGCGCGAGGCCTGACCGTGGGCATCGTTCTTGAGAAAGCGATAACGCGGCTCGGTGAAGAAGCCTTCGAAGGCATCGACCTTCAACTCGAGCAACGAGCCTTCGTAGCGGTCGCCATTGCGGTTGATGCGCACCTGGCCGCTGGCACGGGCCTGGTCGGCGGGCTGGTAGTAATCGATGCGGTCGGCGCGGATCACCGTATCGCCCCGGCGCAGCATGGCGTCACCCTCGAGGGTGGTGTCCAGCTCGGTGCGCCCGCCGATGCGGTTCCCTTGGACAAACGTGGGCAGCTGCCGGCGCAGGGGCTCGGGCACGGATTCACGCAGCAGGGGCGTGGTCGCCAGGCGGGGGGGCGAGGGGGCCGCCGCTTCCTGGGCGCTGGCAAGACCCGCATGCCAGGCCCCGGCCACGCACAGCGCCAGCGGGGTGAGGGCAAAGCGGGGGCGCCGGGCCGGGATGGAATGCAGAGGCATCAAGGGAGGAAAACGGGCTGCCGCGGGGCCGGCACGCGTGGGTGGATTTGTAGAATCGATTATCCATGAGCGACCACGCGCCCAACCCCCCCCCCCCCCCCCGGGCCCCCGGCCCCCCCCACCCCACCCCCTCCCGGGCGAGGCCCGCCCACGCCCCCGCCCCCGGGGGCCC
>JACCDW011792160.1_pt1 | contig 11887 bp, 10 predicted proteins | sample 7449781 | NCBI WGS metagenome assembly JACCDW01 (sample SAMN15323449, study PRJNA562643) | freshwater metagenome | isolation source: river surface water | place: USA:Blue River Watershed | collected 2017-08-18
CAAACAAAATGGACAAACTGTTAAATCCAGCGTTGTACTTCCTATCGCATTTAAACTTTAGTTTAATGAATAAATAAAAATGCCAATCGAAATTCGATTGGCATTTTTCGTTGGTTTTAAATCTCCTATACTTCCCGATACAGAAAGTAAAATATTACTGGTTGGTAAGTAGTTAAGGTTATTTAGGTACAAAATCGGTACAAATCATTAAATTTTCATTAGAATGTTTTCTGAGAAAAAGATTTCCCTACTTATCACCTTTCTTTACAACAGTAATATAATGACTTTTTACTGTAATTTTTATGTTGTTTTTATTTAAGTCATTTTTAGGCATAACGAATTTAGGGACTGTATTTTCAGCTCTTGTTAATCCATTTTTATTATATTTTATTGCCTTGATTTTCACAATTTCAATGCTTGCTTTATTTTAGACGAAACGTTAGATGTAGTCAAATTATTGTGACAATGAGCGGTTTCACGCTGTGTTTTAGAAGTAATATTATTAGTTTTAGTAGTAAGAATACTAATTTTTTTTGGATCTGTCAAGTCTACATACACCTTAAATGTATGTACACTATTATCTCGCTCCCAATAATGGGATATTGATGTTTGAGTAAACCGCCAGTCTAAATTTTCATCTATATCACTCAATTCATTTATTAATTCCAAAACCGTTTCGTGTCTATCAGCAATAGACACATTCATAGCTTTATTAATAACTCTTTGCAACTTTAATGGGATATGAGGGAGATAATTCGTTCTATTAGGGAACGTTCCTGTTGTTATTGCGTTTCCATAATCCGTTTGAGTACTAAAGCTACTTAACTGGTTATGAAAATGCTCTTCACCATTTAGTAGTCTATATATAGTTAGCCCACCTAAATAAATATCAAAATGAATTGTTTTATCCGAACTTGTGAAGGTTTCAGGAGGAACTTGTTTACTATAGATTTGGTCTGGTGAAGCAAAACCAAAACTATTCATCGCCTTTGTCAATCCAAAATCAGACAAAAGAGCTTCATCACTATCTGAAATCAAAATATTATCAGGTTTAACGTCAAAATGAATTAATCCTTTTGAATGAATATGATGCAATCCTGATAAAAATTGTATTGAATAACGGATAATCTCTCTAATTGTTAGATTTTTTGTTGCAATAAGCGATTTCAGTGAGCCATTCTTATAATATGGCATAGCTATATAAATATGATCTGCATCTGAACAACCATAATTTACCTTAACAACATTACTATGTGAAGAGACATAAAGTTTTTTTGCTTCTTCAAAATATTCGGTCTGATTAACAATTTTATTTTTCTCAATTTTCTTTACTACAATTTCCCCGTCAAGTTGTTTGTCGTGTGCTAAAAATACCTGTGAGTTTTTACCCTCCTGACCTATCTCTCTTATTGTTTCAAAATTTAACTCTGTTGTATGTAATCCTATTGGCATAATTTAAATATTTAAAGCACTAATTGCTGACATTAAACTTTCTCTTTGTTCTAATGAAAAATCTCCCCAGTTTTCTATTTCCATAAAGTTCTCTTTACCTTCGGCAAATGGTTTGAAAGTAGCCCTTTCTATTCCGAGATTAGCACTTATACTGGAAATTTGACCAACATAGTATTTAACAATCGTGGAACTTGCAAATAATTCTTGTATAACCCCTTCTATATAAATTCTTGTAATATTAGGAGATAGTGCGTTTGATTCAGTAATTCGGATGCAAGCATTTGTTATACCGCATTCATTGATAATGTCACACAGTGTATTCCTTAAAAATTTCAACTGTTCAGGAATGTTTAATGCTTTAGGATTGTTTATTTTATCCACCAAAGTAATCTCCAGCTCTTCATTTTCATATGTAACAACTGAAAAGTACACTGTAAAAGGTGTTACCCTAATTCCTATTGATTTTTTCATAATTAATTAAGTATATATTCAACTTTACCCTCTAATTCAGGAGTAATTTGAGTCATTGTACCTTCAATATCAGAACCTTTTTCAAAAGCTAATATTAGTTCTCTTTCAAGTTCAGAAGGTTTGTAAACCTTACCATTTAACAATTTAAAATGTTTATAGATGAAATTCTCTTCAATCGGCTTTACTTTATAAAAATGATATTTCCCATTGATAAAAGTTACCAATTTTTCTCTGAATATTTTTTGTGTATCTTTCTTGAAATTACTTTTCAATGTTGAGTTTCTTGATAAATAAGCTGAAAGTACAAACAAGAAATTGATATTGTATGATTGAACAAATAGTGTGTCTCTGTCAAATAATCGGTTTTCAAAATGAAATTGCATCACAGGTTTTCCAGTCTCATTTAAGTATGATTTAGAAAAATCAAAGTTGTTGTTTACAAAAGCGGAAATGAAAAAATTAGGTGTAATGTTATATCCTTCTGTTTCGTTTTCTCTGTATCTGATTCTTTGGTCTAAACTTCCAGTATTAAATAAATCAATGTTGAACTGGATTACATTCTTTGCGTAAGTGAATTGTTTTGCTTTTGAATTTTTTCCTACGCTATTTTGAGGTTTGTAATATTTGCTATCTCCAACAAAATAGATTTCATCTTCGATTAGAAGCGATTTGTATTTGTAAATGTGGTCAATTTGTTTTCCATCTGCATGATTCTTTAATTCAGGCAATAATGTACTATCTCCAATTAAATCATCAATCATATCTTCAAACACAATATTAAAATCTTTTATTAAAAGAATTTCTTCTATCTGTTTCTTGGATTGAGTTCTTTCACTTCGTTCAAAGTACGTAAAAAGCAAGTTATACAAACAAATCATTTTGTCTGAAAAATATTTGTATTTAATACTTTTCAGTAATCGGCATCCTCTTCTTAAAACCGTCTCAAATTGATGTCCTTTAATAAGGTTATAGTTTTGAGGAATTTGAAAATTAAATGCATACTTTTCTTTAATGTGATTTAACGTTGAATAAAAAAGTATCAATAATTCTTCATCATCATTCACTCTCCTTTTTGTGGTCGCTAAATCAATATAAATTGGCTCGTTATTCTGAATAATTGGTTGTTTCTTGTTGATTGTTTTGTGCCAATTAATTTTGTTCTGTTGTGAGTGAGCTGTTTTTGCAATGAATGTAAATAAGTCTTGATTTTCCTTATGAAACCTCAATAAACTTAAGATAATATCAAGTTCAGTACTTGAGTTCTCATCCAAATTGGTTACAATCTGATTGATAAATTGATCTTCCGAAATCGAATTGTAAAAGTGCCTTTTATTAAATTGTTGAATTGCCTGATACAACCATGTTGAGATTTCAAAAACCAACTTGTCTTTGCCTGTTTCTATTAACCTATTTTTTGTTTCAACCGATGGATTGATCAACGATTCTGGTGTAAATTCATTAAAAGCTAAATTACATTCGCTTATAAAAACTTTAGGAAAAATAATTACAGCATCTCCCTTTCTGTCATTTATTTCAGGATTGAAATAATATCCAACGAAGTTGATTTTTGAGTTAAAACCATTAATAGGGAAATAATACCTCTCCGTTAAGATTTTTGAAAGGTCTTCCGTTTTATAATGATATTCTTCAAATAATATTATCATTGTTCAGGTTCAATTCCGTTGAATTTCAAAAATGCTTTTACAATATCTGTTGCATTGTTGTTATAAAGCTCTCCAAATTGAAAATCTAATGCATCATTTTCATCGTTTTCATATTTAAAAATAGAACTTTGAGTCCCAAATTCATCCTTATAAACTTCTGACCATAAGTAAAATAAAACTTTTGATCTGAATTGGCCAAATGTTATATTTCCATCTTTTGGATTTACAAAGCGGTTTCCAAGTTGTTTATCCTCACTACCTGTTAGTTCTCTAATCTTAGGATTAATATTCTGGATAAATTTACCCCAATTATATTTGCTATCTTCTACAACAATGTTTAAAGAATTTGCATCTTCATAATTAATTGGCACAAATTCCCAATCCCAACGTCTTTTGAATGCACTATCCATTGGAAATAAAGATTGGTCAGACGTATTCATCGTTGCCAAAATATAGAGATTGTTTGGCAAAATGATTTTATCAAAATCTTCTGATTGGATATTTACTTTGTAATTTTCTACTGCTTCTAAATTATCAGAGCTATCAAATATAGATTTTAGATAGTTTGCTAAATCTTTATCGCAATTGATTTCGTACTTTGAAAAGCCGTTATCATCCCTATCCAAGCATTGAAACAAGTCTCCAAAGATTTGTGCACAATTCCCTCTATTAATTTCTTCGATGATTAAGAAATATGGCTGTTCAGGATTTAGCCATGCACTACAGTATGCTTTTGTAAACGACTGGGGAACAAAATCGTATTTTATGTTGATTCCGTCCATTACAGGCTTATAACTCCCAACAAATGAATGATAATCGGTTTCAGGGTGGAATGTTGTTCGTGTTCGATTATGACCATTCGTTCTCATTTCAATTTCTCGGCTTTTGCCTGTTCCAGGCGAACCATAAAAAATGATTTGATGAGATAATGGTGTAGTATCACTAAAGCTTGAAAGATCAGTGTTATTTTGGTTTGCAGTTGAACCAATTTGGTAGAATTCCAAAACATTAAAATTGGCGACCAATAAGCATTTTAAATTTTCTTGACCAGAATATAACGGCTGAATGAAAGGTCCTCTTGTTAACTCACCAGGATTAGCTGTTATTAAAGCTTTGTCGAACCCAATTGTGTTCTTTGTATCATCCACCAAACCAAATTCATTCTTTAAATCTGTAAATATATTTGGTCTATCAGGTTGCGAGTCATCAAATTGAATAGAAATACCAGTTACTTGTGTGAAAAAAGTATCAACAGCTTCTGTCAAATGAAATTTTACTAGGAAGAGATCAATTACATCTTCCTCACTAAATGAGTCTTCAAACTCGTTATTTTGCAGACAAATTACAGCAACATTCTTTAATGGTAACGAGTTGCTTTTTAGCAATATTTGGAAAATATTTTGAACCCAGTTATTTGGGAAAATGATGTTCAGAGTTTCTTGTGATGGGAAGTTTTTATTATTATTCTCATCAAAAAAATATTTCTCTTGTAACGAGCTTGACAATTGTCCGGCAAAAACGTTATACTGAAAATTTGATTCAACTGGTTCCCCTTGTTGTAGATTTAAGTGTTGCAAAAGTTCAAGCACTCCAAAAAATTTATTTAATGGTGTCCTAGTAGCTTCTCCTATCTCAATTAGTTGTTTCCAAGATTCAAATATTGTTGCTTCTGAGAGAAATTTCATATTTCATATTTAACGGTTTCTAACATTTTTTTAATTATAGCTTGTAAAACAGGAACAGCTACAGAGTTACCTAATTGCTTATATGCCTGATTGTCTGAAATTGGAAATCTAAAATTATCTGGAAAACCCTGTAAACGTTGAGCCTCCAAAACAGAAAGTTTTCTTTGCAAATCCCATAACTTGGGTACTCTATTGGCAATAATAGTTGGCGCATAAGTTTCTTGGCAAGCGTAAAATGCTTCCTGAATTTGTGTTTTAGCTATATCTCCAATATGAAATCGTAAAGCACCGTCAGGCTTTTGAAAAGAAAAAACCCCGTGTTTCCCTTTTTTTGTGTTTAGTTTATACTTAGAATTATCATGTTGCACACGTTCTTCGTTTGAATTGAAGTGAAAATTTATTCTTTCAATTTCAAATTCAGATAATCTTAGCTTTTTGTCCGAATTAGCTTTTTCGTCAACAATAGATTTTATTTTAGCTCCTCTTTCGTTTCCTTTTGGAAAGTCAAAATTAACTTTGTCTTTGAATCCTACACAATACCATCTTTCACGATATTGTGGCAAACCAAAATCATAACTATTTAAAATTTCCCATTTTATTGTATATCCGAGATCTTTGAGGGATTTCTCTATTATTTTCAGCGTTTTGCCTCCTTCGTGGGATTTTAATCCTTTCACATTTTCTAATAAGAACATTCTAGGCTCTGTATTCTTTAAGATTTCCAAAATATCAAAAAACAGCGTACCTCTTGTTTCATCAAATCCCTGTTTCAGGCCTGCATAACTAAAAGGTTGACAAGGAAAACCTGCACAAAGCAAATCATAGTTTTTGGGTATGAATTTTCTAGTTTCTGCTTTGGTAATATCTCCGAATGGAGTTTCTCCGAAATTTGCTTCATACGTTTTTTGAGAATACTCGTCCCATTCACTTGAAAAAACACAATTTCCACCTAGGTTTTGAGAAGCCAATCTAAAACCCCCAATTCCAGAAAACAAATCAATAAATTTGAATGTTGGAGTATTGGGACTTGGAAATGGTATGTCTTCTTTTTTGTAGTTAAATAGCAAATACTGCATAGCGTTTTCAGCTACAGTACTAGTTATTTCAACTTCTGGGTATTTTAGTTCAAGTACATGTTTTAAATAAAGATGTGCGCTTTTTTTATAGTTTTTAGAAATGCCAGTAGTACTATTATGCAGATAATGCGACAATGAAGCTTTTCCATAATCAATACTTTCTATTAGTCTGACTTTATATGTCTTTCCGTATATTTCTTCTAAACTTATATTCTCTACCAATTTCATTCTCTAGTTAGAATTTTTATTATCATTATTCATCTCAATCAATAAGTCCTTTGCTTCTACATTTAGTATTTTGGCGATATCGAATAGCACCTCAATACGAGGTTGCTGTCTGTTTTGAATATAAGAATTAACCATATTATAGCTTTTTCCTAACTGTTCAGCAAGCCACTTTTGTTTAATACCTTTTTCATCTAACACCTCTTTAATTCTGTTCATAAAACTTTTCTAGTTTACAAGGCAAAGTGTAAATATAGAAGTATTGTATATAACATCTCATATTTCAAGATAAAAAACACTTTTTTCACTGTGTTTAAATGTCCATATTGTACCAACCCCTAATTTAATTGGTTCTAAACTCTTTTTAAAATTTAGTCCAGTCTATTAGGGGGGGGTAGTACACAACAAAATAAATAAAGTTGGCAACAAACTGGCAACAAATATAAATCAAAAGGCAACAAATAGGCAACAAAAAAACCGAAGTAAATTCGGTTTAAATCAAGCTATATAAGCTATAAATCAATAAAAATAAATCGTGTCACTTCCCTATACAAAACTTCCCAAAGATATTCTTCAACAAATCATCATTCGATATCTGCCCCGTAATCTCCCCTAAATCATGTAAGGCATACCGAAGGTCCTGCGCAATCAAATCACCCGTCAATCCCGTTTGCAATCCTCGTAAAACAGATTCTAAGGTCTCTTGAGTTTGAAGTAAATGTTGGTAATGACGTAAATTGGTCACCAAAGTACCGCCGGTACTCACCTGATCCAATCCAACCACATCGAGCAATGCCTTTTCTAAATCGGCTAGTCCCTCTTTATTTTTTGCCGAAAGGCAAATCAACGAAGATATTTTTTGTGTGATGGCATCTAACGATTCAGATGAAACTTGATCCTTCTTATTTAAAATCTGAATAACCGGAATATCCAACGCGCCCAAGGCTTCTACCCCAGCTTGAATCGATGCCGCCGTTTCCGTCGTTGCATCCGCCATGTAAATAACCACCTGAGCCTTCTTCACCCATGCCTGCGTCCGCTCCACGCCCATCGCCTCGATCACATCTTCCGTCTCGCGCAAACCTGCCGTATCAATCAGACGAAACTTAATACCACCCAATACCCACGAATCCTCCAAACTATCACGCGTCGTTCCCGCTATATCTGAAACAATCGCTCGTTCTTCGTTCAGTAAAGCATTCAATAATGTGGATTTACCAGCATTGGGTTTACCCACAATTACTGTCGCCACCCCATTCTTAATCGCATTTCCTGCTCGGAAACTCTCAACTAAGGGACGAATCGCCACCAATAATTGGTTCACCAAATCCTCTAAATCCTTTCGGTCCGCAAATTCCACATCCTCCTCACCGAAATCCAATTCCAACTCAATCAAGGAAGCAAAATGAATCAACTGTTCCCGCAAGGCCGCTAGTTCATTCGAAAAGCCCCCGCGCAATTGATGCAAAGCCGCCGCTTGTGCCGCCGCCGAATCAGCCGCAATGACATCCGCTACCGCTTCCGCTTGCGCCAAATCGAAGGCACCATGCATGAATGCCCTTTGGGTAAACTCCCCCGCACGCGCCAAACGCGCACCCTTCTCTACAAACAATTGAATAATACTCTCCTGAATAAACGGAGATCCATGACACGAAATCTCGACCACATCTTCTTTGGTATAACTCTTAGGGGCAATGTATAAACTCACCACCACCTCGTCATATACCCGACCGGCATCTTCTATCCGACCATAGTGAATCGTATGAGAAGCCTGCTTCGTTAAGTCTTTGGGTTTAAATACAGCATTAACAAGAGGAATCGCATCAGGACCCGACAAGCGGATTACCCCAATGGCTCCTACCCCAGCTGGGGTTGCCAATGCCACAATCGTGTCTTGAAATAACATTATAGCAAGTTTTGAAGCTTCATGGCTACCGACATATCTCCAGAAATTTTCACTTTTCCAGTCATCACGGCCATCATAGGATTTAATTCTCCCTTTAATAAAGCAGTAAAATTCTCTTCCGTAGCCGCAATCGTGCAATCGGCATCCACGTTTTCATTGGTCACCGTCCCATCAGCATTCACCACAATGATGCCAGAAGGAAATGCAAATTTGAAGGATACACCCTGTCCGCCCTTTTGAGAAGCTAGTGCATGAATACGTTCGTTGATTTCTTGAAATGTCATGTTTTGTCTTTTAAAACACAAAACTAACACTTAAATCTCCCGATGACAAATTACCTTGAAGTCGCAAAATTGGCACGATTCCACATCCGATGTTTTCTCAAAGGGCTTCGATCGATCCAAGATCTTATCCACCCAAGCTTGTATCAATTGCATGGAATCCGAAATGAATCCTTCTATATTTTGGCCCTCTTCAAACCATAAACCCAATTTTGGCACAGATAATACGCCAGCACCTAAGTTGCGGAAAGAAATTATTCCTGGCTCAATCAATATATTTTTCCAATCTAATCCTGCAAACAAAGGGTTCGTTTGCGCACGAACCGCATCAGCCAACAAAAATTTATATAACCACAACTGCAATAATTTGCCCTTCAAATCCTCTGAAACCAAAGCCGCGGCTAATCCCTGATCGCCAACCGTCAAATCCTTTGTTTCTACTTTTCCCGTTTTGTAGTCAATGATACGATACACACCATCCACGCGATCCAGTCGGTCGACGCGCCCCTTCAACTTCACCGAAAAACTAGCTCCCTCAAAACTCACGGGAACCAATGTATTTAAATCCATCTCGGTGTCCAATAACTGAACTCGACCCGTATTTCCAATCGATTCCGATTGATAATAACTCGTTAAAATGGTTTTGGCCACTTCTTTCAATACGAAATTGAAACCTTTTTCCATCTCAAAAACACCCTCTCGATCTTGAATTTCTACCATGGCGTGATTCAACAAATCATCCAAACTTTCAATCCGAGCTGCCACATCCGCCTGGTCTACCCAGCCGTCATGCGATGCTAAAATGGCTTTATCTACATTCTCTAAAACTTTATGCACCCACGTACCAAACACATCAGCTCCCAATTCATCCTCATACTGCTTCTCTTTCCGCAAGTCCAACACATAGCTATAATAGTATTGCAAACTACAATTTGCAAATTGGGCCATGGCAGACGGAGATAATCCGCGTGTTTCTAATTTGGCTTTCAATTGCTGAATGACTTCATCCGATTTTTCAATCCGATGAACTTCATTTGTTGGTGCATTTTCAGCTAAATCAAAACTCACGGAAGGCTCTGTCCACGTTAAAGCAGGATTTTGTTTTACCCAATCCAAACGCAATTGCTTGATAAACCGACTCATTTCCTTCACGCTCGATTTTTCCGAGGGTTGAACATAGATCAATTCGATCTGTTTTGGCCTTTGTAATAATCGATGAAAGTGGTATGATGTCACCGCATCTGCTTGGGTAAACGTTGGCAAATCAAAGGTATTCATCTGCGCAATGTCCATCGGAATCAGACTTTCCCGTTTCCGAGTACCTGGCAAACTCCCCTCATTCAAAGACAATACAATCACCCGATCAAAATCCAAAGTCCGCGTCTCCAAAAGTCCCATCACATGTAAGGTCCGATTCTTCTGTTCGGCTACCTCAAAGGTCAATTTCTGCTGTTGGACTAAATTCAATAACAACTTAAAACCAATCTTGATCGAAACCTCATCCACTAAATGAATGACATCAGATAAATTATCAATCACCCGACGAGCCTGTACCAAAGCCTGCGCATCTGCGCCCCAATCTTGTTTGGGCATTTCCTTTAAAATTTGTTCTAAGGCTTCAGATGTTTGACTTAAAATTTCTGGAAAACTCGTTCCTGATACCAAGGATTTTAAAGCCGGGAGCGACTCCAAACCACAAATAGCCTCCATGGAAACATATAAATCTTGTTGTCCAGTCAAGGCCTGCCAAGCACGATTCAAGTCTTTGGATGCCTTTTTAGAACGCCCATTGATGTAGTATTGCATGAAAGCATGTTGCATCAAATTGCGAAACTGACTCACCGGAATACGCGTCGCATCAGCACGCTTATGAATTTCGCCCAATAAGGTAATGAATGAAAATACGGGTGTTTTCTTCAACGAATAACCCATCGTAATATTCAAGCGCTCCTTAAATTCCCCCACGAACAATAAGACCTGATCCAAAAGACTTTCATCTCCTAATACCAAAGCCACTTGTTCCTCCGCACCATATTCCGACTGCCATTGTCGAATCAATTCCATAGCCACAAAAACCTGCGCACTAGGATTAGCAACGCCTAATACTTCCACTTCTTTGGCATCCTTGGCGAAATGCTGCTCCATCCATTGGAAATTCGATTTCGCTAAATACTTATTCGATCCCGCATCAGCATAATTACGAAGCCAATTTCCCGCTCGGTGAAATGAATTCTTCACATAATATTCATCCGCATCCCAAAGTGTTTCAGCAACATCTTGTTTCAAAAGGGCACGAATAATTTCCTCCTCCCCTTTGGACAAGGCATTAAAGCCCACAAAATAGATTTTTTTGTATTGCTTCGCTGTAGTTCCATTTGCGGCTAATCGAGCTGCTAAATCCCGATAGGCCATGCCTCGATAAGCTAATCCTCGGTCTTTTAGTCGAGCTTGCAAACGGCCATAAACTTCTAATAAATGGTCATACAATTTGAAATAGGCCTTGGTATGTTGGGTAATGTATTTCCCCGTATCTTCCTCACCATATTCCGCACCCCAACGCTCTAAAGACTTCACTTCGGACAGAAAGGAAAAGATCTGATAGGGCTCGACCAAATACATGTCCAGTGTATCAAAATCCTTCAACATCATCTGCCCCCAGCCCATAAATCGGTCGAAATCGACTAAAGGGTCTACTTCTTTAAAGCAATGATAGGCTTCAAACAATAATTCAATGGGATCAATGAGCGTCGAATCTGTCATTTTAAGGGCAAATTCCTCAATAGTCATGAAGTCGGGCGCTAAAAACGGCCGATCACTTAAATAGGCTAATTCTTTTTTAAGGTAAAGTACACCACGCTGTGAGGGCATTACCACCGCAATCTCCTGCATTTCTTCAATGCTATGTTGTGCCCACAAATGCTCGGCCGTCTTCCTTAAAAATGTCTTCATTACCTATAAATTCCCCTTTTTCATTTCTTTCACGGCATAATCCACCGCACGCGCCGTCAAAGCCATATAAGGCAATGACGGATTTTGCGTTGATGTTGAAGTCATACAAGCCCCATCAGTAACAAATACGTTTCTCACCGCGTGTAATTGATTCCACTTATTCAACATCGAATTCTTC
>JACCDW010204034.1_pt1 | contig 11884 bp, 18 predicted proteins | sample 7449781 | NCBI WGS metagenome assembly JACCDW01 (sample SAMN15323449, study PRJNA562643) | freshwater metagenome | isolation source: river surface water | place: USA:Blue River Watershed | collected 2017-08-18
AAGCAACCGTAGCTAACGATGATGTACGGATTGTGGCTTGGGGTGTGTTTAGTACAGTCAATGTAGGAGCTAGTGCTGGTGTGTTCTACGAGAACAATCAAACTGTAACCTCAGACTATACAATCTCTACGAATAAGAATGCTATGTCTGCAGGAACAATAACAATTGATTCAGGAGTAACGGTAACTATTCCTTCTGGTTCTACTTGGGTGATCGTATGAGTACATTAAAAGTCAACACACTACAGAATGCCAGCGGTGTAGAGATTTATACAGCCAAGGCTTGGGTAAACTTTAACGGTACTAGCACAGTCGCTATTCGTGCTAGTGGGAATGTTAGCTCTATTACAGACAACGGTACTGGCGATTATACGATAAACTTCACGACTGCTTTTGCTGATGATAACTATGCTGCAATGGGCTGCTATCAATATGCCGTAGATAATACAGCAAGTGGTGCATCAATTTGGTTGCAACTAGCTCGATATGCACAAACAACTTCAGCGGTAAGGGTTGCGTGTAGTTCTTATAATGGCACTAACTATGATGGAACTACTGTAACAGTAGCCATCTTCCGCTAGGATAAATAATGAGTACTTTAAGACTTACTACAATTGCTAACCAAGGTAACACAGCCTCTGTTCCATCAGAGACAGTTATCAATGGTTCTGCAAAGGCTTGGGTTAATTTCAATGGTACAAGTACTGTAGCGATTAGAGCTAGTTTCAATGTAACTTCCATTACTGATAACGGCACAGGTGATTATACCGTAAACTTCACAAATTCGATGACGGATGTTAATTATTCTGCTGTTTATGGAAGCGGTGAAGGAGCTGCTACAAGTGGTTTAAGAGTGGCTGCTTCTTCAGGTAACACCACTACAACAACTAGAATAGCAATTAGAAATCTTAGCAATTCATTACAAGATGCAGAAGTAATTTGTGTTTCAGTATTCCGCTAAAGGTTAATCATGTCTACATTAAGAGTAAATACAATACAAAATACTGCTGGTAGCGGAGAACCTAGCATCAATGGATTAGCAAAGGCTTGGGTAAACTTTAATGGCACTGGCACGGTTGCTATTAGAGCTAGTTTCAATGTAACAAGTATTACCGATAACGGTACTGGTGATTACACAGTTAACTTTACTAATGCTATGTCAGATGCTAACTATTCTGCAAGCGTAACAAGCGGAGGATTTACGACAACTGATAGAACTATTCTAGGCACAGCATATGCACTTGCTACTGGTTCAGTAAAAGTTAATGCAGCTATTTGTACCAACGCTGCTTATTATGACCCGACTATTATGTCAGTAGCAGTATTACGCTAATTAATTCAAGGAGAAATAAATGAACCAACGAATCATATACCCTAACGATGACGGTGGAGTTTCCATCATTGTCCCAGCACCGAACTGTGGTCTCTCGATTGACGAGATCGCTAAAAAAGATGTTCCTGCTGGTAAGCCATACAAGATTGTAGATGTCGCTGACATTCCTAGCGACAGAGAGTTTCGTAACGCATGGGAGTACGCAGAATGATTACCATCAACATTAACAAAGCTAAAGAGATCACTAAAGAGCGTCTTCGTGCTGAGCGTGAAGATCTTCTAAAAGCACAAGATGTTGCTTTCCAACGAGCATTAGAGTCTGGTGCAGACACAACAGCGATTGTTGCAGAGAAGCAGCGTCTGCGTGATATTACTAAACTAGCAGATCAAGCTACTACATTAGACGAGCTAAAGTCCATCAAGTGTGAGGGATAATAATGACTGCTGCTAGAGACCTGTCTAATAATAGGTTATTAACTTCAGAAACAGCTAAGACAGCCACAGGCACATCTGTAGACTTTACTAATATTCCTAGTTGGGCTAAAAGAATTACTGTGATGTTTAATGGTGTGTCTACCAATGGATCAAGTTTAGTAATTGTTCAATTAGGAACTTCAAGTGGTGTTGAAACATCCTCTTATTTAGGTAACTCTCAACAAGGTGGCTCTCCAGTAGCATTTTCCACTGGTTTTATTATCTCAACTGCTGCATCTTCTGCTACTGTTAGATATGGTGCTATTTCAATAGCATTGCTTAATTCTAATGTTTGGACTGTTCAAGGTGTTATTGCAGATACTACAAATACTTGGACTACTCCAATGGCTGGTGTAAAAAGTTTATCAAGCACACTTGACCGTGTTCGTATCACCACAGTAAACGGCACAGATACATTTGATGCTGGTACTATTAACATTCTTTACGAGTAAATCATGGCTGACATTGATCCAGTAGAGTACGGCAAGCTCGTACAAGCTGTAGAAAACTTAGAATCTAAAGTAAGTACGATGGAGTACGACATCAAGAAACTCGTAGCAATGGCTGAGAGATCTAAAGGATCTTTGTGGGCTATCATGGGAGCTGCCTCAGTCTTCGGTGGTTTTATTACTTGGCTGGCTGAACTGGTATTTAAGAAATGAGTAGACCCCATTCCGTAGGTAAAGACTTAGTAGCGAATACTAAGACTACAATGTTTACAGTTCCCACTAGGAATATTGCTCGTTGGAGTTTACTCTTTGCAGCAAATCACAGTGCGTCTTCTAAGTGGTTTACTTGCTGGTGGTACGATTCCAGTGAAAACACTGAGATCGAAGTAGTCTTTGAATATGGACTAACTGCTAAATCATACCTAAAGTTCGATGGATCAGAAGTAATCTTAGACGAAGGCGATGAGATTCGTGTACAGTCTGAGACAGGCTCTACAACAACTTGCATCATTACTGTAGAGCTAGAGCAACGCAGTACCGTACAACAGTTTAACTAAGGAACAATAATGCCACTCGCTAAAGGTAAGTCCCAGAAGACAATCAGTAAGAATATCTCTAAGCTGGTTAAAGAAGGAAGACCTCAGAAGCAAGCAGTAGCGATTGCTCTGCAGACCGCTAAAGTAGCTAAACCCAAGAAGAAAGGAAAGTAATATGCCAATGGTAAAAGAGAAGAAGTTTCCCTACACAGCTAAGGGTAAGAAGGAAGCTAAGCAGTATGCTCAGAAGACTGGTGCTAAAGTCATGTCTAAACCAGCTAAGAAGATGGGTGCTAAGCGTGGCTACTAAACCCGGCTTGTACGCCAATATCGCAGCAAAGCGTCGTCGTATCGCTGCGGGATCAGGGGAGAAGATGCGTAAGCCCGGAACTAAAGGCGCACCGTCGGCTAAAGACTTCAGGGATGCCGCTAAAACGGCTAAGAAAGGCAAAAAATGAGTTTCTTTGTCGGAGTGTTGTTTTTCTGCGCTAATGGCGGTTGTTACTTCCTGAAGATTAACGACACTTTTGACAAGATCGAGCAGTGCCAAGCTGCAGTGCGTCAATGGGACAAGTATGCTAGGGATAATGGTTTAGAAACCGAGTATACTTGCCTCGAAGTTACCTTAAAGAGTAATGTATAATGGTTAAAAAGGTATATCAGAATCCAGAAGGCGGTTTAAACGCCAAAGGAAGGGCTTATTTCAAGCGAACTGAAGGAGCTAACCTCAAACCTCCAGTTTCTGCAAAAGAGGCTCAAAAGTCCCCTAAAGCAGCCAAAAGGCGTAAGAGCTTTTGTGCGAGGATGAGTGGTGTTGCCGGTCCAATGAAAGACAGCAAAGGCAGACCTACCCGCAAAGCACTGGCTTTAAAGAAATGGGATTGTTAAGATTTTACTTGACAAAATAGTCAAAATATGATAGGATAACGCATGGCTTCGTATAATTATATCCAGCTTGTTAATGATGTCCTAGTCCGCTTGCGTGAGCCAGAGGCTAGCTCTGTCGCTGATAACGCTTATGTAAAACTCATTGCGAAGTTTGTCAATGACTCTAAGCGGATGGTTGAGGATGCTTATAACTGGAACGCTTTAACTGAGACGCTGTCGGCAACGACAACCGCCGATGTATTTAACTATGTCCTAGTTGGTTCGGGACAACGCTTTCGTGTTATTGATGTATTGAACGACACCGATAACTTCTTCGTAGAAAATGCTCCTACTGTGTGGATGGATCAACAGTTCTTGTTGACTACTGCTCAAAAAGGCAGCCCTAAATATTACAACTTTAATGGAACTGACAGCAACGGCGATACTCAAGTGGATTTATTTCCTATTCCAAATGGGTCTTATAATCTTCGTTTTAACATTATAAAGCCACAAGAGCCGTTAGTTAACAACGCAGATATTCTGTTAGTTCCACACGAGCCAGTTATCTTAGGTGCATTGGCTAGGGCGCAAGCCGAGCGTGGCGAAGACGGAGGAGTACAGTCAGGCGAAACTTATTCATTGTATCGCCAAAGTTTATCCGATGCGATCTCGTTAGAATCAAATCGCTACATTGAAGAATCTCAATGGAACTGGGTCTAAATGGCTAGTCAGTTACAAACTGCTTCGATAGCAGCACCGGGTTTTTACGGGTTAAATACACAAGAATCTAGTATTACACTGTCTTCTGGATTTGCTCTAAAAGCCCAAAACTGTGTTATCGATAAATACGGTCGTATTGGCGCACGGCGTGGATGGACTCCTGTCAATACATCAGTCAATACTGATTTAGGCGCTGCTAATCCAGTTGAGTTCTTATTTGAAGTAGTAACTGGCGGCGGCACAGAAGTATTAAGTGCTGGGAATAATAAGTTGTTTGTTGGATCAACGACAATGACAACAAAGACAGTTCGTAATGCTACAAATAGTGGCGATGCTACTTATACGATTACAGCAAGTAACTGGCAAGGTGCGGCACTGTCTTACGGCGATGTAAGCGATTTCCAGCCTCATGTGTACTTAGCACAGGCAGGACATCCAATGTTGGTGTGGCACGAGCTTCCAACATCTGGCGGAGCGTTTGATGCTCATGATAGCGGTACATACGGCTATCAGCGTGTAGGCGACGATGCGAAACTACCATCCAACCACTCAACATCCACATTCATGCCTAGTTGGGTTTTATCCGCTTATGGCAGAATCTGGTGCGGTGGAATTAGTGGAGATACACAGACTGTTTATTTCAGCGACTTATTAGCTGGTACAGACTTCTTAAACGGTTCTGCTGGCTACATAAATTTACAAGAAGTTCTTCCGAATGGAGATCCTGTAGTTGCTGCTGCAGCACACAACGGATATATTATATTTTTTGGTAAGAAGAATACAGCAATTTATGCTAATCCGTTAGACACAGCATCATTAACATTGGTTGAGGTATTAAACAATGTTGGTTGTATTGCTCGTGATTCTGTACAGAGCATTGGTACGGATGTGTTATTTTTGTCTGATGCTGGTGTCCGTAGCCTACAGCGAGTAATTCAAGAGAAGTCGTTACCAATGCGAGACATCTCCAAGAATGTTCGTGATGAGCTTATGTCGGCAGTAGCGTCTGAAACAGACTTGACAAAGATTAAGAGCATCTATTACGAAAGAGATGCAATTTATCTATTGACACTACCAACAACTAAGTTTGTGTATTGCTTTGATACCCGTGCTGCGCTACAAGATGGTGCTATGCGGGTAACAATTTGGGATAACATTGAGCCAAAAGCATTTGTCGTGACGCAGGATAGAAATCTGTTTATTGGTAAACCCGGCTATATTGGTAAATATTTTGGACACAGCGATAACAATGTTTCCTATCGTTTACAGTATTATACCAATTATTTTGACTTTGATGCAGCAACAGCAATTAAGCTGTTAAAAAAGATTGGCTGGGTATTAATTGGCGGTACAAATCAATCCGTTGCTGTAAAGTGGGGTTTTGATTATACCGAAGGTTATCAAGCTACGACTTACAATTTAGAAACTGCAGTTGTTTATGAATATGGTATTGGTGAGTATAACATTGCTGAATATACCTCCGGTATTGTATTAGATCGTTTCTCCGTCAATGCAGGCGGACAAGGAACAGTAATGCAGTTAGGTTTAGAAGCTGATATTAATGGTAATCCGCTATCAATTCAAAAGATTGATGTCGCAATCAAACGAGGAAAAACTGTAGTTTAAGGAACTGATATGTCAAATTATGTAAAGGCAACAAATTTTACAGCTAAAGATACCTTACCTTCTGGTAACTCAGGTAAGATTATTAAAGGTGCTGAGATTGATACCGAATTAACTGCGGTAGCTTCTGCTATTTCTTCTAAGGCTGATTTAAACAGCCCTGCATTAACCGGTACTCCTACAGCTCCTACTGCTGCTGCAGCAACAAACACCACACAACTAGCCACAACTGCCTTTGTTCAAACTGCTCTAGCTAGTGCGTTCACATCAGGCATGATTATGATGTGGTCTGGCACTATTGCTACGATTCCAAGCGGATGGGTTTTGTGCAACGGCTCTAATAGCACCCCTGATCTGCGTAATCGATTTATCATTGGCGCTCATAGCGATTCTGCTGGCGTAGCGTATACAACTGTAACTGGAAGTAATACCCAAACTGGTGGTAGTAAAGATGCGATTGTAGTTAGCCACACCCACACTGCAACATCAACCGATGCTGGACATACACATACACAAAACGGTTTTGGTGGTTCTGCTCCCGGTTTAACAACCTCTGCTACTCCAATTAGCGGATCAAGCACAACTGGTACTGGCTTTGCAAGTATCACTACAACTATTGCATCTACTGGTTCAAGCGGTACAAATGCTAACTTAGTTCCTTACTATGCTTTAGCATTTATTATGAAGACTTAATACTTAGGTTATTAAATATGAAAAATCTTAGAGAAGCAGCAGCTAAACTACAACAATATGGTCGCAATGGCGACACAATGTTGGCGCATATTACGCCGTCAGAAGCTGGGTTGTTGAAACGCTTAGGTGGTTCTGGTACAATTAATCCTAAAACTGGATTACCAGAATACTTTCTTGGACAAGTTATAGGTTCTGTTGTTGGCGGAATCGGTGGTGTTATCTCTGGTGGTAAAGCCTCTGACGCAGCTTCTGCAGCGGCACAAGCAAACAGAGAAGCCGCACTAAGAGCATCTCAAATGGCTCAGTTTAGACCAATCGGTATTAGTACTGGATTTGGTTCCTCTAACTTTACTGTGGATGATTTAGGTCGAGTGACCTCTGCAGGGTATACTCTTTCGCCAGAATTACAAGCAATTCAAAAAGGTTTAATTACCGGTGCTGGTGAATACGACCCAACAAAGTTCCAAGAACTTATCTCTCCGTTGTCAACTGGTGTATCTTCGTTATTTAATCTTGGTCAAGGATACTTAGCTGAAAGTCCAGATGCAGCAGCACAGCGTTTTATTAATCAACAACAGAATTTAATAGCACCTAGCCGGGCGCAAGAATTTGCTAGATTACAGTCTCGCAACTATGCTACTGGTAGAGGCGGATTAGGCGTTAACACCGGTACAGGAGGAGCGCCTTCAAATCCTGCATTACAGGCATATTATAATTCTATTGCACGACAAGATTTAGAATTAGCTGCTAAGGCTCAACAAGCTGGTATGGAACAAGCACGATTTGGTACTGGTCTATTGACAAGTGGAGCAGAACTCGGTCGTCAGATTCCATCCTTATACTCTTCGTCTTTCTTACCAATTAGTACGCAATTAGAATTAGCAAATACAATCGAAGGATACGGACGACAGCCATTCAATTTAAGTTTAGAACTCGCTCGTTTGCAGTCTGGGGCTAATTCACCAGCAGCTCAAATGTATCAAGGTGGAATGAACACGGCTGCGGCAAATCAGCAACGAGCAGATTCCTATAGTCCTTTAGGTTCTTTCCTAAGTGGTGCTGGCGGTGGCTTCGGCGGAATGTTCGGAGGAACCAGTTTAGGCGGTGTAGGAGGTCTTTTTAGTAATCCTAACCAATATGGTGGATTCTTTGGTGGCGGCACAGTGCCGACTAATGTAACTCGTGACTGGAACTCAACGGAGTAATTATGGCAGACATCGTAAATAGTTTATTTGGTATTGATCCAGCAATGTTGCAGCAGCAACGAGCTGCCACAGATTTTAATCAAGCATACAAATTTGCTCAGTTAGATCCGTTTGAAAGAGCTAATATGGCTCTGTATCAAAGCGGTGCGGGTTTAAGTCGAGGTGTAGGGCAATTACTCGGTGGAGATGAGCAACTCAATCGTGCTACTAAAGTGCGTGAATTAGCTTCGCAGTTTGACATGACAAGCGCTGATGGTCTTCGTCAGTTTGCTCAAGCAGTTGCACCATTTGCTCCAGAAGTTGCTCAACAGGCTGTTAAGCGTTCTGATGAAATGATTACAACAGGATTAACTCAGACTAAACTGACTGCTGAAGCTATTAGAGCAGCGAGAGAACCGTCCAGAAACGCATTAAGTCAATTAATTTCTTCTGGTAAATATACACCAGAATCTATTTCAGCATATCAAAAATCAGGAGATACTGCTGATTTAGTGTTGGCTGATAAAGGATTATCTAATACTAATAAAGAGAAAGTAGCCGCTACTGTCGAAGCAAACACGATGCTTGATTTAGGAATTTCTGAAATAAATAATTATCGTGATATGATTAAAAATAAAGAAGTGCAATTTGGTCCTATAGAAAACATAACTGCAAGGGCATCCGCACTCATTGGTTCACCAACACAGAATGCTTTAAAGCAACAAGAAATTGAATCTTTCTTAATTAGTCAGATTAATGAAGTTTTAAATGCTGCTAAAGGTGTTCAAGCTAAAGACGACGCACTTCGTGCTGAGCGTCAAATTAAAACTTATTTAGCATCTAACAGTAATGATGGAATGGATAAAGCCTTAGAATTACTGGCTAAAACTAAAGAGCGTGTGAAAAAAGGCAATGAAGCATATATTTCTTCTTTAACGGGAGAAACAGCATCAAAACCCGGAGCTAAGCCATCAGCTAGTGGTATAAATAAGAATATTTATGATGTAGTAAGAAGTAGAAAAGGATGGGAAGACGCTACTAAAGAAGAAATCGACGCAGCTATTAAATCTGGTAAAATTAAGACTAAGTAATTACTATGGCACGCTACAAAAACACTGAAGCAGCAATAGCGGATTTAACTCAAAAAATCCAAGCTAAACGAAGTGAGTTATCCAGTATTGGTCAAACTAATGATCCTGTACTGAAGAAGAAAGCTGAAGCAGCACAGAATGAGATTAATAAATTATCTCGGCAGCTTTATGTTGCTCAGCTCGGTAATAAAGGGTTTTCCGGTCAGGTAGAAGCATTAGCTCTAGGCGCTGCTACTGGATTACCTAAGCTGTTTACTGGAGTTGCTGATTTAGCAGCTGCTGGTGGTCGTAAACTTGAAGAATTGTTTCCAGAAATCGCTAAATATCAAGTATATTCGACAAAACAAATGCGTCCTGATTATCAGTTAACGCCACGAGTACTTCCCGGTATTGAAGTAACAACCCCAGAAACTGCAGCAGCATTTGGCGCAGGACAAGGAGCTGCTACATCCATGTTCGGCGGTCCTACCGTTACCGCAATCGGAGCAACTACTGGCGCAATTGATGAGCGTTTATTTGAAGGAACTCCTGTTACTTCTTTGTTGACAACACTAGGATTCTTAGGATACGGAGGAATTCGTGGTATTCAACAGTATCGTGATACAAAGAGTATTAATAAGTTCTTAGAACAAATTGGTCCTGAAGAAAGCAATCGCCTTCGTCAATTTATGATTGCGGGTCAGGATAGTAAAGATCCACAAATTGCTGGAATTATTTCTCGACTACGATCAAATCCTAAATATGCAGAATTCTTTACTGAATTAGAGAAAGGCGCTACAAAAAAGGTATTATCTGGTGTAGCTCCGGAAGCTAAAGCAGGGAAGATCGCAGAACCAGTATATAACGCTTACAAAGAGCAGATTGCTCGTTTATATGATAATATTACAGGACAGGCTGTATCAAGTAAGTTTGATAAAGCAAAACAGTTAGCAGGAGATCGGACGATTCCTGTTACTAATACTGTTGAAAAGATAGACGATTTAATTAAACAGTTCTCAGCCGCTGGAACAGATAGCTCAAAAGCTGCTGTTTCTTATTTAGAACGATTTAAAACTCGGCTGCTTGGAGAGGCGGATAGTGTCGGTTATCGTCCTAAAGCAACTACTATTGAGAAACTTCAAGGTAACTTGTCTGCTTTTGGTGCAGAGGCAGCTGGTCAAGAAGGAATGCTTCGGAATGTTGCAAAAAACGACCAACAAGCCATTGCTAAAGTATTGTTCGGTTCTCTTAAAGATGATTTAGGAACAGTGGCACAAACAACCGGAGATAAGCAACTAAAAGCAGCAGCTAACTTACTTCAATCAGCCCGTGATGATGTGCGTAAAGGCTATGATGCGTTAAATCAGTTTAGAGCAAGAGGATTACCAAAAGTCTTTAAAGATAAAGAAATATACGAGTTTGCTGATGAAGATCTTATGAAAGCGTTTAAAGGTCTTAATAGCAAAGAATTACAACAAACTAAAGCTATTCTTGAAGTAGAAAACCCTGACACTTTAGCAAGAGTTCAGCGTAATCTTTATGATGATTTTGTGTCAAGTGCAAGAACTACTTTAGCTGATAATACAACTGGTGTCGATCTACAAAAGTTAGTTAGTCGATATAATTCTTTACCGGCTAATGAAAAAGATACATTAGCTTTTGCTTTAGGAACTAATGCTAAAGAGTTTTCAGAGCGTATGGGAGATGCTCAACGCTTCTTTAATTATACAATGAAATCTGGAGCAGTATTGCCTTCCGGAGAAATTAATCCTGCATTGGTTTCTGAAGCTGCGTTTGCTACTTCTGGGGCAAGCTACACTGCCGGTAAAGCTGGTGGAGTAACCGCACGGTTATTTAACTACTTTAAGGGCGAGCTTAATGAAGATCAATTATTTAAGATATTATTAACTCCTGAAGGTAAAGATTTTTTAAAAACAGCATCATTAAGTCCTAATGCGTCCAAAACACTAAATAAACTAAATAAAGTACAATCTACCTCTTCTCCTGTTTTGGCTAATGTGTTATCAACCGGTACTAGAGCAAATATTCAACAAAATGAAGTAGGTGTTCAACCAACTACAGCGCCAACCGGTGAACGCCCTGTATTGGATTTAACTGTTGAAGAAGAGGGAACAGCAGCGCCGTCAAGCACACAACCAACGCCCGGATCAAGACCAGACTTAGACTTGAGCTTTGCGCCTGCCGATGTCGAAGCCCGTATTCGTGCAGAAGCGGAGCGTCAAGGATTAGGTAATTATGCTGATTTATTTGTACGGCAAGCAAAACAAGAATCTGGATTTAATCCGTATGCTGTGTCGCCAAAAGGCGCTCAAGGAACTTTTCAGTTAATGCCAGCAACGGCGGCTGAATTAGGAGTAAACGATCCGTTTGACATCGATCAGAACATTGCTGGCGGTATTCGTTACATGGGTCAGCAATTACAACGCTTTAATGACCCTGCACTGGCTTTAGCGGCTTATAACGCAGGACCGACAAGAGTTGCTAATTTAGGTCGTGTTCCTGATATTCCAGAAACGCAGAACTATGTTCGTACTATTTTAGGACAAATGTAATGGATCCGTTAACCGCACTAGCCGCATTTGGTCCTTTAATCGTTGACTTAGGTAAGTCCTTAATTTCTCGATTCGTCGCACCTGACGAGTTCAAACCAGCCACGATTGAGCAGTATACACAAATGCGTCAGGTTGATTTGGATATGTTTAAGGCGATGAATGAGGCTGGGGGGTCTAACCCTTCCTATCCTTGGGTTGAGGCTGTAGTGCGGCTTATGCGCCCCTCTATAGCCCTCATTGTTCTTGGTACTTGGTGTTATATGGAAATTACAGGAGACGCTAGTGATACTGTTAGCAATTTTGCTTCTGCCGTTGGTTTTTATCTATTTGGTGACCGGACTCTCTTTTATGCCCGCAAAGGCT